>ENA-UOOM01001023-UOOM01001023.1-fermentation-metagenome-genome-assembly--contig:-NODE-1023-length-28733-cov-6.676512_pt1 | contig 28733 bp, 28 predicted proteins | sample MGYA00245781_ERZ724031 | MGnify/ENA primary metagenome ERZ724031 (study PRJEB28704, sample SAMN03018317) | fermentation metagenome | biome: anthropogenic terrestrial biome; feature: soil; material... | reverse complement strand
GGCGTAAGCTGCGGACAATGGCTGATCTCGTTTGGAAGTTGTGCGGTTGTTAAGGTGTGAAGAAGCTGAAGGCGCAAGCCAGAAGCGACAGCACCTGAAACCCCTACCGGTGGCAAAGGCGAAGGGGCCCCACCTGTTCTCATCCCGAACACAGAAGTTAAGCCCTTCAGCGCCGATGGTACTTGGCTGGAAACGGCCCGGAAGAGTAGGTCGCCGCCGGTTCCCAACAAAGACGCCCTCCGCGGGCGTCTTTAAATTTAGTTGTACTTGCCTGCCGGAGTATGCTATGATATCTTGAGCAATTTGTTAGGGGACTTTATGATCAGAACCGGGAAAGTGATTGAGAAAGACCAGGATCTGCTGAAGATCTGTTTTGAGCCGGCTGAAGCCTGCGGCAGTTGCGGCCTGTGTGGGCGGCAGGGGACCACTGTGTCCATCCCGGGAGCCGCCGGGGTGGGGGATACAGTGGATGTGGAACTGCCCGATGCCCAGGTGCTGAAAGCCTCTCTGGTGACCTATGCCATCCCCCTGGTGGGGCTTATTGCTGGATTGTGGCTGGGGACAGAGCTGTTCCCCGGGCGGGAGGGCTTGTCGATTTTGACAGGGCTGGCCGGGATGCTGCTGTTTTTTGCCGGCGTGAAGGTGTTTGACGGCAAGCTCCGGCAAACCGCCGCCTGGCAGCCCAGGATCATCGCTATCAGGCCGGCGGAAGCCGCTGTGTCTGTGGTGGCTGAGGACTGAAAAGCCCGGGCTGCCGCGGGGACGCGGCAAGGCTGGGTATTGATTTAGAAAGAAACATCTGTTCATTTCCTCTGCGGCTTTATATGCATGAGGATGACTGACGATATAGGAGGTATTTGTGGCAGAACAATCCAAACTGAAGATCATCCCTTTAGGGGGCATTGATGAAATCGGAAAAAACATCACCGTCTTTGAGTATGAGGAAGACATCATCGTCATGGACTGCGGGTCCATCTTCCCCAAGGAAGACATGCTGGGCATCGACCTGGTGATCCCCGACATCAGCTATCTGATTGCGAACAAGGACAGGATCCGGGGCTATGTGTTCACCCACGGGCATGAGGACCATATCGGCGCCACGCCCTATGTGCTGGACAAGGTGCCGGCCCCCATGTATGGGTCAAAGCTGACCCTGGCCCTGATTGAGAACAAGCTGCGGGAGCACCGCATCACCCGCTATGAAGCCCACCCGGTGGAGCCGCGGGACACCATCACGCTGGGCAAGTTTTCCGTGCAGTTTCTGAAAGTCAACCACTCCATCGCCGGCGCCTGCGCGCTGGCCATCACCTGTCCAGCGGGCACGGTGGTCGCCACGGGTGACTTTAAGATTGACTTCACCCCGGTTGACGGACAGGTGACGGACCTGGCCTCCCTTGCCGCCATTGGCGAGAAGGGGGCGCTGTGCTTGCTGGCTGACAGCACCAACGTGGAGCGCGAAGGCTATACCATGAGCGAGCGCAAGGTGGCGGAGACCTTTAACCAGCAGATCTCAAGCGCCCGGGGCCGGGTGATCATCGCCATGTTCGCCAGCAACATCCACCGGGTGCAGCAGGTGGTGGACTGCGCGATTGGCTACGGCCGCAAGGTGTGCTTCATCGGCCGGAGCATGATCAATGTCTCCACCCTGGCGATGGAGCTGGGCTATCTGGTGATTCCCCGGGAAAACCTGCTGGAGATTGACGACCTGGACCGCTACCGGGATGACCAGATTCTGGTGATCACCACCGGTTCCCAGGGAGAGCCCATGAGCGGGCTGACCCGCATGGCTTTTGCGGAGCACCGGCGGATGCAGATCAAGCAGTCCGACAAGGTGATCATCTCCGCCACCCCCATCCCCGGCAACGAGGTGTTCGTCTCCCGGGTGATCAACCAGCTGTACCGCTGCGGGGCCGAGGTGATCTATGAGGCGCTGGCAGAGGTGCACGTGTCCGGCCATGCCCGCCAGGAAGAGCTGAAGCTGATGCACGCGCTGGTCAGGCCCAAGTATTTTATCCCTGTGCACGGGGAATACCGCATGCTGTGGCAGCATGCTGAGCTGGCGGAATCCATGGGCACGTTGCGGGAGAACATCATCCTGCCTGAGACCGGCCAGGTGATTGAGATGAACCTGAACAGCCTGTCTATTGCAGGCGTGGTGCCCACAGGCACTGTGCTCATTGACGGTCTTGGCATTGGGGACGTGGGCAACGTCGTCTTGCGTGACCGCAAACACCTCAGCCAGGAAGGCCTGATCATCGTGGCCATGGCCTTTGACCGCACGGGCGGCCAATTGATCTCAGGGCCTGATATCATCTCCCGCGGCTTTGTCTATGTGAGGGAGAATGAGGACATCATCGAGGGCGCCCGGGAGGTGGTGCGCAAGATCATCGACTCCTACGAGCAGATCGACGGCAGCGACTGGCCCACCATCAAAAACCGCATCAAGGATGACCTACGCCGCTACTTCAACGACAAGATCAAGCGCAACCCCATGATCCTCCCCGTGATCGTGGATTTGGGATAAGCCCATGAATTACGATGCCGTGCGGGCGCTGGAGCAGGCGCTACGGGATTCTGAAGAGGTGCGGGAATATAAGCATCTCAAAGAGCTGGTGGAGGAGAACGAGACCACCCGGGCCCTGATCAAGGAGTTCAAGCGCCTGCAGATCATGGTGCAGATGTCCACCCTCTCCCGTCAGGCGGTGCCGGATGAGGAGATGCAGCGTTTTCAGCAGATCTCCTCCCTCCTCTATGCGGGCACCGACACCTCCCGCTACCTGGTGGCGGAGATGCGCCTGCAGCAGGTGATGGCGGATATTTACAACGCCATCAACCAGGCATCGGGCCTGTCGCTGGAGCTTCCAGGGCTGGGCTAAGGGAGCAAGGCAGATGAACCGCCATCAGGAATACACCCCCGAAAAACTGCTGGAAGAGCGCGAATACGGCCTCTTCTGGTATAGCTGGCTGTGGACCATTCTGCGGCCTGTTTTGGTATTCGTCTGCGCGATGCTGCTGCTGGTGGGGGTGGTTTCCTTCGCCTGGGGCAAGTTCAGCGCGGTGATGATCGACCCGGTCAACACCCAGGATGTGACCCCCATCACCTTTGAAATCAAAAGCGGCGACAGCCTCACCCGGGTGGCAAACAACCTCCAGGGCATGAACCTGATCAGGAACCGCACGTTTTTCAAGTATTATGCTGATTTCATGGGCTTTGGGCAGAAGATACAGGCCGGGAACTACACCCTCAACCGGGGGATGACCGTGGCCCAGATCGCGGATCAGCTGACCCGGGGGGACGGCAAGCCCATCGTGCGCAACATCACCATCATTCCGGGCTGGACGGTGGAGGGCATCGCTGAGTACCTGATGAAAGAGGGCATCGTCAAAGACCAGGCCGCTTTCCTGGAGCTGTGCCGGAGCGGTCAGCAGTTTGCTGATTATTACTACATCAATGATGTCCTGGCCACCGGCACCGTGGCCCAGCGCAAGTACGCCCTGGAAGGCTATCTGGCGCCTGACACCTATGAGATCTACACCGATGCCAAGGCTGAAGAGATCATCAAAAAGCTGCTGTCCCAGACTGGTGCGGTTTTTAAGGAAGGGCATCAGGCCCGCGCCCAAGAGCTGAACATGACCATGGATCAGGTGCTGACCCTGGCCTCCATGATTGAAAAAGAGGCCAAAACGGCGGACTTCGCCAGGGTCAGTGGCATTTTCCACAACCGGCTCAAGCAGAACATGCGCCTGGGGAGTGACGTGACCATCAAATATGTCACCGGCACCACCCGCATAGCCTTGGGCGGCAGCGACCTGGCGGTGGATTCGCCCTACAACACCTACCAGCGCCCGGGGCTGCCTGTCGGCCCCATCTGCGGGCCTTCCCCCGCCGCCGTCCAGGCCGCGCTCTATCCCGACGAGGCCTTCATGGCGGAGGGTTACCTGTATTTCTGCTCCAAGGACCCGGATACCGGGGAACTCTACTTCTCCAAGACCCTGGAGGAGCATGAGCAGGCGGTGCGGGTGTATGCTCCCCTGTGGGAGGCCTATGACAAGCGCACGGATGCCCAATGAGCATAGCGACGAATGAGATGATCTTTGGCCCCGGGGGCAACTCGGACGCCTTCTATGCCCAGGGGCACAAGCGCACGGTGGAGACCTTTGCCTGGCAGCAGCAGTTTGGGCTGAAGGCATTCGAATATTCCATGGGGCGGGGCATCAGCCTGAAGGAAGAATCCGCGGCCCAGATCGGCGAAGCGGCGAAAGAAGCGGGCGTTGCGCTCAGCGTGCATGCGCCCTATTATATCAACCTGGCCAGCGACAGCCCGGACACCCGGGAGAAGAGCATCGCCTATATCACCAGGAGCGCCCGGATGCTCAAGCTGATGGGTGGCAGTCGCCTGGTGGTGCACCCCGGCTCCCCCCAGAAGCAGCGCCGGGAGGAAGCGCGGCGGCGGTGCCGGGAAGCGCTGGCAGAGGCGCGGGAAGCCCTGGAGGCAGAAGGCCTTGGGGAGATCATCCTGTGCCTGGAGACCATGGGGCGGCCCAGTCAGATGGGGACGCTGGAAGAAATCCTGGATTTTGTGCTGTTGGATGCCTCCTTTCTGCCTTGTATTGATTTTGCTCACCTGCATGCAGCTTCCGGCGGTGGGCTGCAGACCGCGGCTGACTTTGAGGCGGTGCTGGACCTGACGGAGGCCAGGCTGGGCATGGACCGGGCCAGGCGCATGCACATCCATTTTTCAAGGATCGAGTATGGCTCCAAGGGAGAGCTGCGCCACCGCATTTTCGCGGAGGAGGATTATGGCCCGGATCATGAACCCCTGATGGTGCTTCTGGCCCATAGGCACTATGCCGCCACCCTCATCTGCGAAAGCCGGGGCACCATGGCAGAGGATGCCGCGGTGATGCGACAGGCTTATGAGCGGGAGAAATCAATCATGATGAATGAGAAGGGGGCCAGGGTGTGAATGCAAGCAAGTATACACCTTTATTCCATTTTCTCTCTTCGTCTCGCCAAGATCTGATCAAACTGAATTTTTCTGAAATTGAGCGGATATTAGGGGTTAGTCTGCCCAAAAGTGCTTACAACTATCGTGCGTGGTGGTCGAATAGCGGTCATCGCCATTCCTTGGCATGGCGGGATGCTGGCTATCAAGTACAGCAGGTTAATCACAAAGACGAGACTGTATTTTTCCGGAAAAGCAATGACAATATAAGTGAAAAAATACCAATAGCGATTTCAGCGGCTCAAGCCCAACCTGGGCCGATCGGTTCAACGGGAAAAAGTGTAGATCTATTGGGCTATAGATTCTACTTTTTGCAAGAGATAATTCCTAAAAGCAACGGCAAAGGTGGCATTACGAAGGACTATCCCCATGAAAGATATATCAATCAAAACAATCTTCCGCTTTTTGACAATGGGAGAGACCCGTTTTGCAGATTTTCCATTGATGCGGGCGCCTGGGCTGGAGTGTACCTTTGGATGATAGATGCCGATATTATCTATATCGGAGAAACCGCGAACCTAATAAAACGTTTCAATATGGGATATGGCCTGATTTCGCCTCGCAATTGCTTTAAGGGAGGCCAACAAACCAACTGCAAGATGAACCGCTCGGCTTTAGAGCTGTTTGAACAGGGGAAAACAATCGAATTGTATTTCTATCAAACCTGTGACCATAAAAGGGTAGAACGTGAACTTCTTAGTAAAATAGAAACACCCTATAACGCCAGAAGGTGAATCTGATCAATGATGGGGGAAGAGATGGACAAAGTGGCGCTTGAACTGGTCGGCATGTGCGGCTTTTATTGTGGCAGTTGCCCGGCATATCGCACAGGGGAGTGCGAAGGCTGCCGCAAGGCCCATTCTCAGGGTGGATGCTTCACGGCTCAATGCGTTAAGGGAAAGGGCCTGATCTTCTGTAGCGAATGCATTGATTTTCCCTGCGATCAATTGCTCGTCCGGGAAAAGGCAACGGTGTTGGATAAAAAGTGGCTGGCCTGGATGAGAGGCCGCATAAACCAGCGGACATAAAGACATTGCTGGGTGCCATGCCATCTGATAATGACTGCCATGGTGCTGGCGAAGGTGGTTGGAACAGACAAATAGTGATGCCATTCACCCACACACCGCGGGACCTACCGGCGTGGCAGCCCCGTTTTTCATTATTTGTGATGGCAAAAACGCGCCTGCTGTGGTAAAATATATGGCGTTAGAATGCGAAGTGTTGGAGGGAACCAATGGAAAGAGTCAAACGGTTGCTTGAAGTCTCGGGCTTGGGCCCCAAGCAGGGCATTGTCATTCACCGCCCATCCAACATTTTTTACCTTAGCGGGTACACCGGGGAAGGGCTTATGGTTGTTTCCCGGAGCCTGGCTGCCATTGTGACGGATTTTCGCTATGTGGAGCAGGCGGGGCAGCAGGCCCCGGGCTTCAGTGTCCATCAGATCTCAACCGGCGTGAGCCACGCCCAAGTGGCGGCATCCCTGATCCTGGGGGCCGGCATCAGCGAAGTGCTGTATGAGGATGATTTTGTCACAGTCAAGGAAAGCCGGAAATTGCAGGATGCCCTGGGCGACACAGCGCTTTTGCCCCTCAACAACCAGCCGGAGAAACTCCGGGAGGTCAAAGACGCGGAGGAAGTGGCCCTGATTGAGAAGGCCTGTGCCATCTCCTGTGAGGCCTTTGACTATATTCTAACCCAGGTGAGGCCCGGGATCACCGAAAAGCAGGTCAAGCGCCTGCTGGACTTCCGGATGTTGGAATTGGGGGCGGACGCCACCGCCTTTGATACCATCGTGGCCTCAGGCCCCAATGGCTCCCTGCCCCATGCCATCCCGGGGGAGCGGCAGATTGAAAAAGGGGACATGATCACCCTGGACTTTGGCGCCAAATATGGCGGCTATTGCGCGGACATGACCCGCACCATCGCGGTGGGCAAGCCCGGCAAGCAAATGCAGGAGATCTACGACATCGTGCTCCACGCTCAGATGACCTGCCAGGAGGCCTTGGCCCCCGGCAAAATTTGCCGGGAGGTGGACGGTATCGCCCGGCAGATCATCGGCGACGCGGGCTATGGCGAGCGCTTTGGCCACGGCCTGGGGCACGCGGTGGGCATTGACATCCACGAAAACCCGCGGCTGAGCCCGGTGTGCGAGGACCGGCTTTTGCCGGGGCATGTGATGACGGTGGAGCCGGGCATCTATGTGCCGGGCCTTGGCGGGGTGCGGATTGAGAACTCCTGCCTGGTGACGGAGACCGGCGCCAGGTCGCTGGTGTCATCACCCCGGGAGCTGATTATCCTGTAACTGAAACTTCTATATTATTGATTCGGAGGAGAGAGCATGGTCACAGCGGGCGATTTTAGAAAAGGGATTACCATTGAGTGGGATGGCGGCGTGTGGAACATCGTGGATTTCCAGCACGTGAAGCCGGGCAAGGGCGCGGCCTTTGTGCGCACCAAGATCAAAAACGTGATGACGGGCACCGTGGTGGAGCGCACCTTCAACCCCACCGACAAGATGCCCCGGGCCATCATCGAATCCAAGGACATGCAGTACCTGTACAACGATGGGACGCTGTACTATTTCATGGATCCGGACACCTATGAGCAGATGCCCTTAAATCACGATCAGGTGGAGGACGCGATCCAGTTTGTGAAGGAAAATACCAACGTGACCATCAAGTTCTTCAAGGGAACCGCCTTTTCTGTGGAGGCGCCCAACTTTGTGGACCTGGAGGTCACCGAGACTGAGCCGGGCTTTGCCGGCAACACCGCCTCCAACACCTATAAGCCTGCCACCATCGAGACAGGCTACACCCTGATGGTGCCCCTGTTTATCAACATCGGCGACGTCATCAAGGTGGATACCCGCACCGGAGAATACCTGTCCAGGGCCTGATTGCCCGGATGCCAACAGAGAGGAGAGCACCATGAGCGAGCTGTACAAGAAGGTTGAGTTTCTAAAGGGCCTGGCGGAGGGCATGAACCTCAAGGAGGACAAGCCTGAGCACAAGCTGCTGCTGAAGATCCTGGAGACGCTGGATGCCTTTGCCGAGGAAATGGGCGAGATGCAGCTGCGCCAGGATGAGCTGGACGAGTTTGTGGACAACCTGGATGAGGATCTGGCGGAACTGGAAGACGCGGTGTTCGAGGATGAAGACGGCTATTTCGATGATGATGATGATGACGATGACGACAGCTGCATGGGCTGCGGCCATCGCCTGGATCAGGACGGGGAAGCGGTGGTGGAGTATGAGTGCCCCAACTGCGGCTACCAGACCCGGTTTGACATCACGGATTTTGACTTTGAGGAAGACTATCTCTGCCCCCAGTGCCATCAGCCCTTCTTCCCGGAGCATGCGGAGGATGAGGACGGGCATGAGGATGGCGGCGCAGAGGGCTGACAGCCGCTTTTCCCAGCAATAAGAGGGCTGTAAATGGCGGCTGAGGCTGCCAGACAGCCCTTTTCTTCATGGAGGAGAAAAGCCAATGACCTTACCCCAGGGCGGCCGCGGCCAGCGCCGGCCCATCAACCCGGCCATGATACTGGCTGTGGGCTTTCTGATCATCATCCTCACGGGGACGGGGCTTTTGATGCTGCCCTTTGCGGCGGAGCCGGGAGTCACCATCACGCCGCTTCAGGCGCTGTTCACCGCCACCAGCGCCACCTGTGTGACAGGGTTAATGGTGGTTGACACCGCTGCGGCCTACTCCCTGTTTGGGGAGATGGTGATCCTGTTCCTCATCCAGCTGGGCGGACTGGGCTTTATGCTGTTTGCCACATCGCTTCTGGTGCTGACCGGCCGGCGCATCTCGCTGAGAAATCGCATTCTGATCCACGAAACCATGAGCATGCCAGGGCTTTCCGGTACCGTGCGCAACACGCTGCGCTTTGTGCTGATCGCCTTTGGGGTGGAATTGGCCGGTGCCCTCCTCCTGGCAGTTCACTTCGTGCCCCGGCTGGGGCCGGCCAAGGGTGCCTACTTCGCGGTGTTCCACGCCATCAGCGCCTTTTGCAACGCGGGGATCGACCTGTTCTCCACCGCGAACAGCCTCACCACCTATGTGGACGACCCCCTGGTGCTGCTCACCATCGCGGGGCTTCTCATTCTGGGCGGGCTTGGCTTTGCGGTGCTGGCGGATGTGCTGGACAAGGGACGGCACACCAGGCGCTATGCGCTGCACACTAAGATCGCGCTGGTGACAACCGGCGTTCTCATCCTGTCTGGCACCCTTTATTTCGCCCTGGCGGAGTGGAACAACCCCGCCACCCTGGGGGCTGAGGGCGCGCGGACAGCGGACAAGCTGCTGGGCGCCTTTTTCCAGGCGGTGACCCCCAGGACAGCCGGCTTTTACGCGGTCCAGCAGGGTGGGCTCCATGACGCCAGCAAGGCGGTCACCACCCTGCTGATGTTCATTGGTGCATCCCCGGCCTCCACCGGCGGCGGGGTCAAGACCACCACCGTGTTTGTGCTGGTGGCCATCATCAGAAGCGTGCTGACCGGGCGGGATGATGTGAACGCTTTCAACAAGCGTCTGCCGCTGGTGCTGATCCGGACAGCGCTGAGCATTTTCCTGCTGTATCTGACGCTGCTTTTTGTGGGCGGCGTGCTGATGGGCCTTGTGGAGCAGCCCCGGGGCTTTGCCATGATCGATCTGGTGTTTGAGGAGGCGTCTGCCCTGGGCACGGTGGGGCTGTCAGCAGCCAACACCCCGCTGCTCACCCATGCAAGCCAACTGTGGCTGATCCTGCTGATGTACTTTGGCCGGGTGGGGCCGCTGACGATGATGCTGAGCATCACCAGCCGCCATGCCCAGCGGAAGAACACCCTGCGTTACCCGGAGGAGGGCATTATCGTGGGCTGAGACAGCCCTTGGTGTGAAGGAGAAAAGAGATGGCAGATAAGAAACAATACCTGGTCTTTGGCGTGGGCCGCTTTGGCACGGCCCTGGCGCGCACACTGGGTGAGCTGGGACATGAGGTGCTGGCGGTGGATTCTGACGAGAGCCGGGTGGCCGCCATCGCCCCCTATGTGACCAACGCCATGCAGCTGCAACCCATGGACGAGGAGGGCATGCGCGCTCTTGGCATCCGCAATTTTGACGGGGTGATCGTGGCCATTGGGGACAACCTGCAGCACTCCATCATGACCTGCATCATGTGCAAGGAGATGGGGGCCCAGTACATTGTGGGCAAGGCTTCTGACGCCATGCATGCCAAGGTGCTGCTGACCCTGGGGGTGGACCGGGTGGTGTTCCCTGAGCGGGACATGGGGGTGCGCCTGGCGCACACGCTGACCAGCCCCCACCTGCTTGACCTGATCAACCTCAACGAGGACTATGTGCTGGTCAACCTCACCTGCCCCCAGAGCTGGGTGGGCAAATCCCTGCGGGAGGCCAACATCAGGCATAAACACAACGTGTCGGTGCTGGCCATCTACCACGGTCCGCAGATGTCCATGGATATCAAGGCGGATACCAAGCTCAGCGCCGATGACCGGCTGCTGATCCTGGGGCACCGGAGGGATGTGGAGAGTGTGGAGGCACTTGAGTAGCACGGCGGCAAGGCGCGCTTTCAGATTGGTCAGTTTCATTTTTTTGCGCTTCACGGCAGGTTTTTCAGGCTGGAAACAGCCCGTGTTTTGCCTGTGGCCCTGCAAACTATGAATGATATATTGCGAATCCCTTGCTTTTTGTGCTCTGTTTATTGTAAAATATGAACAAATAATTATTTATTCTGGTATTCAGGAAAGGATGACTCACCATGGCCAAGCGGATCCTTCTGGTGGACGACGAACCCATTCTCATTAAGGGGCTGAAATACACCCTGGAGAAGGACGGCTATGAGACCCTGGTGGCCTATGACGGAGAGGAGGCGCTGGCCCAGTTTCGTGAAAACGAGGTGGACCTGATCCTCCTGGACGTGATGCTGCCCAAGATCGACGGCATCACGGTGTGCCAGCGCATCCGCGAGGTGAGCAACGTGCCCATCATCATGCTCACCGCCAAGGGGGATGACATGGACAAAATCCTGGGCCTGGAATACGGCGCGGATGACTATATGACCAAGCCCTTCAACATCCTGGAGGTCAAGGCCAGGATCAAGACCATCCTGCGCCGGGCTACGCAAAACGCGGTGCCCGAGGACAGCAAGGTGATCAAGGTCAGGGATCTGGTGGTGAACACCGTGAACCGCTCGGTGCAGCTAAACGGCAAGGACATCAGGCTCACGGCCAAGGAGTTTGACCTGCTCAACCTCTTCATCACCAACCGGGGCCGGGTGTTCAGCCGGGAGGAGATGCTGGATGCCGTCTGGAAGAGCGACTATGCGGGGGATGAGCGCACGGTTGACGTGCACATCCGCCGCCTCCGGGAAAAGGTAGAGCGCAACCCCACCCAGCCGGAGTTCATCTTTACCAAGTGGGGTGTGGGCTACTATTTCACTGACCGGGATGAGTAACCCCTTTGCCAGCGTCCGGTGGAAGGTGATGCTGGCCTTTTTTTTGATTATTGGCCTTTCCTTCCTGATGATGGCGGGGACGCTGATGAATATGCTGGGGGAATACCTGTTTTCCCAGCGCATTCAGGCAGACCGCGCCGGCCTTGAAAAATGGGCCGTGCAGGCGGCGGGCTACCTGACCTTCTCAGACGCTGCGGGCCTGGATGACACGGTGCGCCGCGCCGGCAGTGAGCTGGGCGGGCGCATTTTGCTGCTGGACGCCCAGGGCAAGGTGCAGGCGGACAGCTTTCAGACCGCCCAGGGCAGGCGCCTGGACTACCCAGAGGTGGCCAGCATCCTGGTATCCGGCGAAACCGCTGACTATGGCGTCCATTCCCTCAAGACCGGGGAGGCCGCCACCGGAGACCGCATGCTGCGGTTTGCGGGGGCGGACGAATGGGTGAGCTATTCCACCGCCGGCATCGTCAGCTCCTCCCATGTGGTGGGGGTGTTGATGCTGGTGTCCTCGGTCCGGGGGCTCATGCAGGGGCTTACCACCGTGCAGACCCAGATGACCATCCTCTTTGTGGCGGTGGCGGTGGCGGCGGTGGGCCTGGGGATGATCTTCTCCAGCGTCCTGACCCGCCCCATCACCGAGATGACCAAGGTGATCCTGCGCATGTCCAAGGGTGACCTGGGGGCCCGGGTGGAGGAGAAGGGCAGCGGGGAGATCAAGCAACTAGCCATCGCCTTCAACTCCATGAGCAACCAGCTGGAGGCCCTCAACCAGACCCGCAACCAGTTTGTCTCAAACGCCAGCCATGAGCTGAAGACCCCCCTGGCCACCATGAAGATCATGATTGAAAGCCTGATCTACCAGCCGGACATGGACGCTGAATTGCGTACGGAATTCCTGTCTGACGTGAACATGGAGATCAACCGCCTGTCCTCCATCGTCTCCGACCTGCTGACGCTGGTGAAGGTGGACTCCAGATCCAGCGACCTGCACAAGGAGAAACTTTCCCTGGCCGAGGTGGTGAAGGACGCCCAGCACCGCCTCCAGCCCATCACCAGCCAGCGGGAACAGGAGATCGTGCTGCAGCTGCAGGACAGCTGCGATATGCTGGCGGATAAGTCCATGATGCAGCAGATTGTCTATAACCTGATGGAAAACGCCGTAAAATATACGCCGCACAAGGGGCGCATCACCGTGAGCCTGCAGCGGGTGGGCAAGGACGCTGTGCTGTCGGTGTCAGACGATGGCCCGGGCATTCCCAAGGAGAGCCAACCCCATGTGTTTGAGCGCTTTTACCGCGTGGACAAGGCCCGCGGCCGGGAATCCGGCGGCACGGGCCTGGGGTTGTCCATTGTGCAGCAGTATGTGAACCTGCATGACGGCAGGGTGCGGGTGCAAAGCGAGGAAGGGCAGGGCACCACCTTCATTGTGGAGCTGCCGCTGAATAAACTCTAAGGGGCGACCAGCCCCGCGTTTGGCAGGAAGCTGCCGGCGATATCGATATGGCGGGCGAAGGTGCCCGCCTGCTTTCCGTCCACAAAAAACTGCACCTTGCTCACCCCGCCCAGGCGGGAGAGGGTGTTCACAAGCCCATACACCATAAGCCGCTCCTGGCCCTCGTCCAGGGGCTTTATCAGTTCGCCCGCCGCACCGGAGAGGTTGACCAGCAGCGTGTCATTCTGCCGGGCGATGCCCAGCCAGTCCGCGTCCCGGAGGCCGGCTGGCAGGATAGGGGAGAGGCCCGGGGCGGTGTCGGTATACTCGGGGCCGGTCAGGAGTTGGTTTAGGATATAGCGGGGGTTGCGCGCCTGATAGTAGGGGATGGCGCGGCGGGAAGCGGACAGGGCGGCGCCACTTGCGAAGTACAGCGTGCAGTAATCCAGCAGGAAATGCCTGAAATCGCTGCGCTGCATCACCTGGTCGGCAAACACGATCTCCTGTCCCGCGCCTTCCAGCACCCCGGCTGGCACCACGGCGGAGATCATCTCCGTGCCGATGCGCACCTTGATGCCTGCCACGCCCGGCAAAAAGGTGGTGAGGGTGAGGCAGAGGGAGGCCATCATGATGGAGCGGGGGATGCCGGCGGCGATCAGCTGCTCGTTGGCGCTTTCCTGGAAGGATAATTGGATAATGCGGCCCTGGGCGCTGGGCAGCTCCTCCACCAGGGGATTGCCGCTGAGCAGGGCGTTGAGATCAGGCACCCGGGGGACGCCGGGCAGGGTGGTGGGGCCGGCAGAGAGCGCGCCTAGCAACGACACGGTCATGGCGGAGAGGTCAGCACCGGGGAAGCTCACCCTGCGGCCCTCAGCCAAAATGCCCCGGCCGGCAGCCGCGGGAAAATAGAGGGTGGCTGCCAGGGAAAAGCCACCCTGCACATTGCCCGCGCGCTGGCTGCCCCGGGCCTCCCAAAGGCTGGCCACGGCGCCGGGGGCGGTGTCCGCCTCCAGGCTGCCGATGGGCACGGTGGCAGCGGCATCGATGCCCGGGTGCTGGTCATTGACCAGGATATTCACATAACGGATGTCCCCCCACTGGGAGAGGGTGTTGGTGATGGCCATGCCCGCCTGGAACAGGTTCCGGCTGGTCAGGGCCAGGGCGCCGGCTGAGAGGTTGACCACCGCCGTGCCCCCTGATATCTCCACCCCGCGCCCCGGCATCACGAAGAGCGCCCCGGCTTCGCTCAGCGCCCGGGCCTGCGCCCCCGTCTGGTAGCTGAAAAGCCTGTCCAGCACGGTCTGCGCCGGGTGGCGGGCCGGGGGCAGGGGCAGGCGCTCCGAGATCATGGTGAGCTGCCCCGCCACCGCATCCGGCAGCCAGAGGGATATCCGCTGGGTGATGTCCTCCCCGCCGTCGCCGATAGGGGATGCGTAGGCGGACACCGCCGGGGGCAGGGTGACAGAGGCCAACTCCCGGATGGGCACGCTCTGGGCGCAGCCGGTGAGCAGCATCAGGCTCATGACAAGGGCCACAGCACGACGTTTTTTCATCGGCAGGCCTCAAGCAGGGCGCTGAAAGCCGCCCAGGGCACTTCCCAATAGCCCTCGGCGCGGTTGAGCCGCAGGGGCCAGTTTTCAATGCTCTTTTCAGCGCCGCCTTTTGCCTGGTATTGCAGCGACACGCTCACCACCGCATAGCTGCCATCAGGCGCGGGGCTGCCGGGGGTGAAGGTGTATTGCAGGATTTCGGGGGATGCCTCAAGCGCCAGGCCAAAGGCATGCTGGGCGGCGGCGTCGCCGGGGGCCTGTGCCAGCCGCCCCGTGAGAGCCGGCCATGCCCGGGTTTTCCACAGCGTCATCAGCTGATCGGCCACGTAGCCTGGCTGGATGATGCGGGCTTCCTGGCGGGTGAGGGGATCCGGCAGGGTGTCGGCATCCTCCAGATAATAGCGGCTGCTAAGGCGCAGGGAGCCGGTGAGGGTGGTCTCCGCTCTCACCAGCACCTGCACCTGGGCATATTCTCCGCTTTCAGTCAGGGTGTTCACCAGAGACGCCATGGCCAGCTGCCGGCGAAGGCGTCCTTCCCCTGCCCGGTAGTCTGGGATGTTGAGGGTGGCGCCCTCATCCGGGTAGCCGGCCATGAGCCGCTCATTGAAGGTGACGAACAGCTGCTGGCCTTCAGCCATCACCGAAAGCACCTGGGTGCCCGGGGGGAAAAGGGGGGTGAGCCTGGCGCTTTCCGGGCCGGAAAGCAAAGCCTGCACCAGCGCCTTTTCATAGCTCTGGCTGCTGTGGGTGGGAACCGGGCGCTGCTCCCGCTCAAGCCAGCGGGTGGTGCCGCAGCGGAAATAGAGCGTCGCCATGCGCTCCTGGGCGGTCTGGGGGCTTTGATCGGTGAGGAGTAGCTCCGCCGAAACCAAAATCGGGCATAAAAAACCCGCCAGCAGCATGGCGGCCGCCAGCTTCATCACAAGCCGTCCGGTGATTTTACTTCCCATCATCCTCCATAGGCTCAGGGCCCAGGCACCAGCCCCTGAGCTTGTTCGCGGTGCGCTCCAGGGCGTCTTTGCTCTGGCCCCAGGGGGCATCCTGGTTGCGGTAGTCAAACTTCTGGGTGTACCAGTCCAGCTCCTGTTCAAGCCGCTTCAAACTTCCGGCCAGCCCCTGGCGCAGGGCGCTGAGGAAAGGCTGGCGGGCGGCCGCGGGCAATTTGCCGGCCAGGTCAATCATCCGGGCGGTGTCCGGCAGGCACAGGCCTTTTGAGGCGGTGAAGGCCGCCGCAAACTCCGGGTCATGCTGCCAGAGGTAGACCAGCGTCTCCGCCTGGCGGGCGGACTGGGCCTCCAGCTCCTGACACAGAACACAGCTGGCGGTGAGGCTGTGCAGCGCACCGGTGGGGGCATCCGCCGCTTCCTCCCGCCTGAACAGGCCTTTCCCTTTTCGCGGGTTTCCGTACCCCGCCTCATCAATGGCCCTGTCCACCTGGGGCAGCAGGGTCTGCAGGCGGGAGAGGGTGAGCAGCGCGTGCCCCAGGCGATTTTTCTGCTGATAGAGCTGCTGGTGATGGGCGGGGCAAAAACCAGCCCTGTTCACCCGTTGCCTGTCATCCGGGCTCATCACGGCCCCGCCCAGGCTGCGGGCGATGAGGGTGCGCTCGGTCTTGCGCCTCAGGGCGCACAGCGGGCATTCGCTGCCCTCTTTCAAGGCCTCCCAAACCGCGTAGGTGTCAAGCCTGTCCTTCATCCTCACCGGGCGGGCGCCTTGCACTCAGGGCAGGGGATGAGGTTTTTAAGCTTGGTGGAGGACACGTCCCGGTAATAGAACATGGCGGTGAGGGGGCGGTACTGGGCGCCGATGGAAGAGCAGTTGGCGTCTAAGTGATAGTATCTGCCGCCGTCAGCGTTGTAATAAAGGATGGTGTCGGGGCTGACCGACTGGGTGGTCTGGGCCTGCTCCACCACCTGCTGCTGTTGCTGCGCCTGCTGGAGGGCAGCCTGTTGCGCGTCCTGGGCGGGATTTGAGACCACCTGGGAGGAGGAGATGGAGTTGGGGTCCACATACCAGACGTTGTTGACCCGCATCATGAGGATCTGGAAATTGTACTGAAGGGGTGCTTCGCCGTTGTTTTTGCTGACCGAGGCCTGCATGGTGATGGTGCGGGTCTGGTCCCCGTCGTTGCCGGAGACGTCCAGGATCTGATAGTCGATCACCGAGCGGTTGGCCCTGAGGTGGAACATGCTTTTTTCCGCGTCCTGCTGATCCAGATGCTTGTTCACCCAGCTGGGCACGGAATAGCTGACCATGCCGGCATAGTCGGTGTTCATCCAGGCGGACATGAACTGTTCCAGCTTCTGCTGGGCCAGGGAGGCGGAGCCGGGGTTCTCGGTGGCCTCGGGCTGGGAGAGGGCCTGGCTCTGGGCCATGTCCACCATGCTGGCGCTGGAGTTGTCTGAGAAGATGGACTGCAGGCTCTGGGTCTGCTGCACGGTGTCTGTGCGGGGCGGCGGGCTTGAGACCAAAAGCGCGAACAGCACCACGGCGATCATCGCCGCGTGCACCACGCCCAGCACCTTGCGGGCGTTGGGCACAAAGGCCTTCAGCAGCGCCATCGCCAAGATGCTAAGCAAGCTGAGCCCCACAAACACCCAGTAAAGCCTGGTGTCCTTCATCAACAGGCTCACCACAAACAGGACGGGCAAAATCAGAATCAGCATCACCTGCAGCACCGGGAAGCTGCGGGGCGCGGTGCCTGTCTGGCTGATGGGCTGGGCTGGGGGCCGCGGCGCATGCTGCTGCCGGGGCGGGCGCCGGTTCATATCCCGCAGGGGGACTGAGGAGTATCGTCCTCTGTTCTCACTCATGGCTTGGTCCTTTCCGCCGCGGCGGCTGCGCGGGCAAGTGGCAGATATCAGGAGCGCAACATGGCGCCTGTTAGCTTAGTTTGGGTCTGATTTGACGACGATTTTCTCCCGGCCAAAGACCTGAGAGAGCAGGGTGATATTCTCCTTGGCCAGGGCCTCCTGATCCACCGCCTGGTCAGCCTCCTGCCTGGCGGCGCGGAAGGTGACGGGGCTGCCCATCTCCTCCTGGAGCAGCTGGGAAACCTCCTGGGCACGGGCGGGATCATTGAGCATATCGGCAAAGATGCTCTCCTCCGGCGGCAGCAGCAGCGTGAAGGTGCCGTCCTGATAGCCGCCAAAGCGCCCCCGGTGCACCAGGGAGAAAAGGCCGGGCTGCTCCTGGCCCAAGCGCTTGAGCATCCGGTTCCAGGCCTCCTTGGGCAAGACAGCAGGGGCCTGCCCCGCCTGGACAGGGGGCTTGGCGATAGGCAGCGCGGGCGCCTCCGGCGCTGGCATCTCCAGCGCTGGCGTCTCTTTGACGGGCGCGGCTTGGGGTTTTGGAGCCGGTGTTTCCCTGGGAACCGCATGAACGCCCTGGGCCAGGGCGGATTCCAGCTGGGACAGCCGGGCCAGGATGCCGGAGAGGTCCTGCTCCTGGTCCACCTGGCAGATGCGCAGCGCAAAGACCTCCAGCACCGCCCGGGGGGTGGCCGCCCAGCGGGCGTCGGTCTCTGCCTGCATACATTTTTCTAGCATGCGCACCAGATTGATCTCACTCAGCCCGTTGGCCTGCTGGCGCAGGCGCTGGAGCATCGTGTCCCCCACCGGGTGGATGGGCTCACCGGTCAGCTTCACCGCCAGCACCTGGCGCAGGTGGGCGCTGAAATCCCGCAGGAAGACCTGCACATCCCGTCCCTGGCGCATGAGGGTGTTGACCTGGCTGAGGGTATCCGCACTGTCGCGCCGGGCCAGGGCATCCAGAAAATCAAACAGCACCTCCTGGCTGACTGAGCCCAGGGCCTCCCGCACAGTCTCCTCTGAAAGGGCCAGGCCTGAGGCCATGCACATATCAAGCAGGCTCCAGGCATCCCGCATGCTGCCTTCAGCGGCGGAGGCGATCAGCTGCAGCGCTTCCTCCGCGGCCTGGTCTGCCTCTGGCAGCGCCTGCCTGAGGCGCCCCACGATCTGGGCATCGGCAATGCGGCCAAAGTCAAAGCGTTGGCAGCGGGAGAGGATGGTGGCGGGCAGTTTCTGGGGCTCTGTGGTGGCCAGGATAAAGACCATGTAGGGCGGCGGCTCCTCCAGGGTTTTGAGCAGGGCGTTGAAGGCGGCGCCGGAGAGCATGTGCACCTCGTCGATGATGTACACCTTGTATTTGACAAACTGGGGGGGATAATCGGTTTTGGACAGCATCAGGCGCACATTGTCCACGGAGGAGTTGCTGGCGGCGTCCATCTCCATCAGGTCCAGGCTGGTTTCGTTGGAGAGGTTTTTGCAGCTTTCACACACCAGGCAGGGATCGCCCTCCTGGGGATTCTCACAGTTGATGGCCAGGGCCATGATCCGCGCGGCGCTGGTCTTGCCGGTGCCGTGGCTGCCGCAAAACAGGTAAGCGTGGGCCACATGCCCCGTCCTGGCCTGGTTTTTCAGCATCCGGCGCGTGGCCTCCTGGCCCACCATGTCGCTGAAGCGGTGGGGGCGCCAGGTGCGATAGAGGGATTGGTAGCTTGTCATTGATCCTCCCCGGATAATTTGCGGAACCCTTCACCCAGGGTTTCGTGGGTGTCGGTGATGTAGACAAAGGCAAAGGGGTCTTCCTCATCCACGATGCGCTTCACCTGCATGGTCTCCAGCCGTCCCACCACGCATACCAGCATCTTGCCGTTTTTGCCGGAATACATGCCGGTGGCAGGCAGCAGGGTGACGCCGCGCTCCAGCTCCTTGATCAGCCGTGACGCGATCCTCTCCCAGTGGGCGGAGATGATGTGGCAGGCCTTGTCGGTTCCCAGGCCCGCCAGCACCTTGTCCAGCACCCGGGCGGCGATGTACACGCAGATGATGGCATACATGGCGTGCTGGGCGCTGAGGAAAACCCAGGCCAAAAGCACCACCGCCAGGTCAAAGGCAAACAGGAAAGCGCCGGTTGAAACGGCGGGAAACTTGCGGTGGACAATGCGGGCCAACAGGTCCGTGCCCCCGGTGGTGGCGCCTCCGCGCATGATCAGCGCCATGCCCGCCCCCAGCAGCACCCCGCCAAACACGGCGGCCAGCATGGGATCAAGGCTCAAGGGCTTGAGGGACAACAGGTCGATGAGGAGGGAAAACAGAATGGTGGCGAAAATTGTGCGGACTACAAACTTGGGACCGCTCACCTTCCAGCCCGCAAACAGCAGCGGGATGTTCATCACCAGGCTGGTAAGCCCGATGGGCAAGCCAAAATGAAAGTGCAGGATGGTGGTAAGCCCTGTGAGCCCGCCGGGCGCGATGTGATTGGGCTCCAGAAACAGGGGGTAACTCACAGCGCCCATGACGCAGCCGGTTACGATCAGGACTATTTGCTTGATCACTTCGCGCCTTTGCGCGGCTTCAGGTTTCATCCGCCCCTCCTGTAACCTTTTCGTCATATTCAGTATAGCATAATCAGCCCTTCTGGCACAAGCAAGCGCAGGGCTTGTCACATAAAGCGGGAGGGCCGTTTGCTGCGGCCCTCCCGGGTGTGGTTTGGGGATGGGGTTACTTTTTTTCCTTGCGGAAGCACAGGAACCAGTCCAGGCAGTACTGGCCTTCGGACTTGTCCTCCATCCGCTCGCGGGCTCCTCCGCAGGAGCCGGGGGCGGGGATGATCACGTCATCGCCGGGCTCCCAGTCCGCCGGAGTCGCGATGGTTTCGGCATCAGCCTTCTGCAGCGCCAGCACCATGCGCTTGATCTCGTGGAAGTTGCGCCCGGTGGAGAGGGGATAGTAGAGGATGGCGCGCACCTTGGCCTCCGGGTCGATGATGAACACGGCCCGCACGGCGGAGGTGCTGCTTTGCTCAGGATGCACCATGCCGTACTTCTTTGCCACGTCCATGCTCAGATCGGCGATGACCGGGAACTTCACCTCCATGTGCTTCATGTCCTTCCACTCCATCTCCTGAATGCGGCGCAGCCAGGCGATGTGGGAGTGGATGGAGTCGATGGAAAGGCCGATGAGCTTGGTGTTGAGGGCTTCAAACTCGCCCTGCATCTTGGCAAAGGTCATAAACTCCGTGGTGCACACCGGGGTGAAGTCCGCCGGATGGGAGAACAGGACGACCCAGTTGCCCCGGTAATCCTTGGGGAAATTCATCGGTCCCTGGGTGGTGACGGCGGTGAAGGCAGGGGCCTTATCGCCGATGAGGGGCATGCGGTTTTCCTGGACGGTGGTGGCGTTGCTATCCATGTTTTATAAGCTCCTTTTGATTAGTGATAAATTGACATCATTGTCTTACTAAATTTATACCCGGTCTTTTCCCGGGCTAAACCGCGGGGCGGGGACGAATTAGCACTCAAGGACATCGAGTGCTAAAAAATGGTTGCAATTGGCGCGGGGGGGTGATAAGATAGGTTTATCAATCAAAGCAACTTCGGAGGAATCAACATGGCCAAGGAAAAAAACACAGTGCAAAAGGGCAGCATATCCATTGACGCCCAGAACATTATGCCGGTGATCAAACGCTGGCTGTATTCAGATAAGGATATTTTCATCCGGGAGATCGTCTCAAACGGCGTGGATGCCATCACCAAGCTCAGGATGCTGGGCCTGGGCGCCGGGGAGGACCTGAAGGTCACCGTCACCATCGACAAGAAGAAAGGTGAGATTCGGGTAAGCGACAACGGCATCGGCATGACAGCCCAGGAAGTGGACCAGTTCATCAACCAGGTGGCTTTTTCCAGCGCTGAGGAATTTTTGAAGAACTACACCGGGGAAGACCCCGCAGGCATCATCGGCCACTTTGGCCTGGGCTTCTACTCAGCCTTCATGGCCTCTGACCGGGTGACCATCGATTCCCTGTCCTACCAGGAAGGGGCTCAGGCGGTGCGCTGGGTGAGCGAGGACGGCATCAACTTTGAGATGATGCCAGGCGAGCGCACCCAGCGGGGCACCACCATCACCATGCACCTGCTGGAGGAGGAGAAGGAGTTTCTGGAGACCCACCGCGCCCGGGAGGTGCTGGAGAAATACTGCGGCTATATGTCCGTGCCGGTGATCCTGGAGGATCTGGAGGACATCAAGCAGCGCCGCGCTGATGCCGAAAAGCGCCGCAAGGAGCGGGAGAAGGAAGAGAAGAAAAAGAAGAAGGAGCAGGAAAAGGCCGCCAAGGAAGCCGGAGAGGAGGCTGACACCTCTGAGGAGGCCACAGCGCCCCATGAGGAGCCGGAGCCCGGCCCCATCCAGATCAACGACACCCAGCCCCTGTGGCTGAAGGCTCCCAAGGACTGCACGGAGGAAGAGTACAAGGAAACCTACCGGAAGCTGTTCCGCACCTGGGAGGAGCCCCTGTTCTGGATCCACCTGAATGTGGATTACCCCTTCAACCTCAAAGGCATTCTCTACTTCCCCCGCATCAAGAAGGATTTTTCCGGTCAGGATGGAGAGATCAAGCTGTTTAACCGCCAGGTCTTTGTGGCGGACAACATCAAAGAGGTGATCCCGGAGTTTCTGATGGTCTTAAAGGGCGTCATTGACTGCCCGGACCTGCCGCTGAACGTGTCCCGCTCATTCCTGCAAAATGACGGCTATGTGCGGAAGATCTCCACCCACATCGTCAAAAAGGTGGCGGACCGGCTCAACGGCCTGTTTAACACCGAGCGGGAGACCTACCAGCGCTACTGGGACGACATCCACCCCTTCATCAAGTACGGCTGCGTGAGCGACCGGAAGTTTTATGACGCGGTGAAGGATTCCCTGGTGCTGAAGACCACCAGGGGCGACTACCTGACCCTGGCCGAATACAAGGCCCGTAACAGCGGGAAAACCGAGAAAAAAGTGTACTACACCACCGACGCCGCCCGCCAGGCTGCCAGCGTCGCCCCCTTTGAGGCCAAGGACATTGACGTGGCGGTGCTGGACACGCTCATCGACGTGAATTTCATGTCCTTCCTGGAGTATTCAGGCGGGCAGGATGTGCAGTTTGTGCGGGTGGACGCCGACATCAAGGGCCTGCAGGAGGACAGCGAGGAAGGCAAGGAGCTGGATCAGGAAAAGATGCAGGCCCTGGTGCGGGAGGCGCTTGCACAGCCGGAGATGGAAGTGAAGCTGGAGTCCCTCAGCGACAAGGACCTGCCCGGCATCCTGACGGAGGACGAGCAGCTCAGGCGCTATAAGGACATGAGCCGCATCTATGGCCAGAGCCAAGCCTTTCCGGAACGCTATACGCTGGTGTTAAACCGGGGGAACAAGTCAGTCCAGGCCATCGCCGGCATGGAAGCGGGGGAGAAGCAGAGCCTTTTGATCCAGCAGATTTTTGACCTGGCCAGGCTTTCCTCAAGGCCGCTTGAGGGAGAGGAACTCAAGGCATTTATGGACAGGAGCAACAAGCTCATCGGGCTTTTGGCGGAATAAGGCATCTGCCTCAAAGGCGCAGAGGGCAGGGAGCGGACGCTGGATGAAAAGCCTCTCTTAGCCCGGAATGCAGCGTCCTGGGCCTGAAACCAGCCCGCAACAGCACAAAAACGGGAGTTTTCAAACGCTGAAAGCTCCCGATCTTTTTTGGCGTTTTTGCTTATGCCATCCCGATGACCCGCATGAACAACCCGTCATTGGTGAACCACCCGGCCAGGGCGCTGGTCTCCATGAGGTTTGCGAACTGGCCTCCGGGGATGATCACCTGGACGAGGGGGATCAGCAGCACCAGCAGGTAGCACAGGGCCGCCCCGCGCACCAGGCCAAAGGCGCCGCCGGCCAGCCAGTCCAGCTGCCTGAGGATGGGGAACTCAAACACATGCCGGATGAGGGAGAGCAGGAGGGTGAGAATCAGGTAGGCTGCGGCAAAACATGCCAGAAAGCTCAGGATGCTGATGGCGGTGTGCACCAGGGTGTTGGAGACATAGTCATTGACGGTGGTGAGGCCGTTTTGCCTGAACGCCTGGGTGATGATGTTGTTGCGCAGGGCTTGTTCGATGCCCTCGGGCAGGGCGACGCTGTTTAATACCGTGTCCAGCACGCTGCCTGACACCTGGGACACCTGGGAGGAAGCCAGATCATAGTCGCCCACCCGGGCCACGGCGTCGGTCATGTTGACCATGAGGGAGCTGACGGTGGGGTCTCCGGAGAAAAACCTGGCCAGGGTGGGGCCAAACAGAAAGCCGGAGAGGATGGAAAGCCCCAGCGCCACCAGGCTGGCCACCGACTGGATAAAGCCGTGGTAGAGGCCATAGACCACGCTGATGGCCAGGATAAACAGCAGGATGCCGTCGATGATGTTCACATTTCCTCCTTGGTCAGGGCAGGGTGACCGCGTAGACCTCCTGGCCGGCGTTCACCAGCACCACACCGTTTGATAGCCTGCCGATGTAGCCGGTCACTGGGTTGGGGATGGGGAGCTTGGCGGCGGAGAAGCGCTGGGCGTTGAGCTCAGCCCTGAACAGGCTGTCAGCCGAAAAGGCAAAGAGGCTGTTGCCCTTCAGCCCCGCCCCCACGCAGGTATCAGGCAGGGTGTAGCGGCTGTCCCGGCGGCCTGCGGTGATCACGCGCAGCTCCGTAATCTGCCGGGTGTCCGCCGTTTGCAGCTCCGGCGCGAACAGCATGAGAGCGTCCCCTGCCCCGGTGACGCTGTCAATCAGCCGCCAGCCATACACCAGCTGCTTTGACAGCGGGTCAAGGGTGCCCCGGTAGTCATACAGGTTGAGCTCCCGGGTGTTGATGACGTTGAGCTTGGTGTTGGAATACAGCACCGAATAGGGGATTTCCTCTCCCAGGTCCACCTCGCCCGTGTTCATGGCGCCCACCTGGTAGATGTTCATCACCGTGAGGGGAGCTACGCCGTAGACATCCAGCGCTGTGGTCCACAGGAAGTTGCCGTTCTCAAAAAAGCCCATGTCCAGGAACATCTTGTCTGCATAAGCCACGGTCTCAGAATCAACCGCCAGGCCCGCCATATCCTTGACCAGGAGGGTGGGGCTGAAGCTGTCGCCGATGACGGCGGCCACATATTGCCGCCCTGGCTTGGCGTATTGAATGGGGTCTGAGAGCCGGTCGTTGTAGGTGGCATGCCCCCTTTGATCCAGGATGTGCAGGTGGGCGCCGATCCAGGCGGCCACCGCCGTGTCGCTGGCGGTGAAACGGGCGCCGGCGCCCAGGGCGTATTTCCACTGCTCGGTGCCGTTGGCGTTGAGGCAAAAGAGGGTGGCGCCGTCATAGTAGAGCACCTTATCGCCAAAAGGGGTCACCTGCTGGGACACCACGCAGCGCAGCTTCTTGGCGGACAACTGCCGGGGACCGCCCCCAAAGACGCCCAGGACATATAAAATCAGCAGCAGCACCACGGCCATGGCCGCAATGGCCAGATACACCCGCAGCCTGCCTCCGCGCTCGCCCGTGTGATCCATCCGGTTCCTCCCTTTGCCTCAGTCAGCCGGATTATAAGCCCTTATGGGCGCCCAGGTCAATTGGAGGAGCTGCGCCTATGCTGCTGACGGGCACGGCTGATCTCAAACAGACGCTCATACAGCAAGGCCACATCCGCCTGATAGGGCTCATCCAGGCTTTCCCTCAGGCGCTGGATGACCTGAGCCTCCCGCGCCGGGTCGTGGATGGGCAGGCCCTTTGCGGCTTTATAATCCGACACCCCGTCCACCACGGCAAAGCGTCTGGCCAACAGCGCGGCGATCTCCCGGTCCAGGCTGTCAATGGCTTCCCGGGCCTGTGTCAAATCCATCATCATGTCCATGCTCCTTTATTTGGGAAGGGGAGAATTCTCCAGGCAGCGGTTAGCCGGGAATTGAAAGAGTTGATTCATGGCTTTCCTTTCCGTGTGCTGTCTGGGCCATTATTCCACAGCCGCTGCCGGATAACAAGCGGATGCCGTGGAAAAGAGCGGGGGGCGGGGTAAAATGTTTGAAAAATCATTGACAAACTAGGGGTAGACGGTGTAATATGATAAAGTTGCCTCTCATATGGGGTGCCGTGGGCACTCTGGAGCAGGCGACACGAACAGGGACTATATATCCCCGGGGGTTGCGGGGATGTTATAGGAGGGAGCCTTTTAAAGCTTCCGAGCAAAATTCAGGAGGTGCTTCCATGCCCACGATCAATCAATTGATCCGAAAGGGAAGGAAAAAAGTAGTCAACAAGTCCGATGCGCCTATCCTGCAGGGATGTCCGCAAAAGCGCGGCGTGTGCCTGTCTGTGAAGACCACCACGCCCAAGAAGCCCAATTCGGCTCTGCGCAAAATTGCCAGGATCCGTCTGACCAACCAGTATGAGGGCACATGCTACATACCGGGGATTGGTCATAACCTGCAGGAGCATAGTGTGGTTTTGATCCGCGGCGGCCGCGTGCGCGACCTGCCCGGCGTCCGTTACCACATCGTGCGCGGCGCACTGGATGCGGCCGGCGTTGCCAAGCGCAACCAGGGCCGTTCACTGTACGGCGCAAAACGCCCCAAGAAGTAACCCTATTTGCCGGGAACGCCCGGGAAGCCCTTGTGGCCTTCAGGCCTTCCGCTTGGAACTGCGGAATGGATCCGTTGGCCCCACAGCGCGCGGACCGGATGCCTCCAGGCAGGGCGCCATGCTGGGCCGCCCCTGTGACCGGCACAAGACATAAACAATAGGAGGGAAGTTATGCCCCGTCGTGGATTTATCCCCAAGCGCGAAGTGCTGCCCGATCCCATCTACGGGACGGTGATTGTCACTAAGCTCATCAATCAGATCATGCTGGACGGCAAGCGCGGTGTCGCGCAAAACGTCTGCTATTCCGCTTTTGACATGGTGAAGGAAAAGACCGGCAAGGAGCCGGGCGATGTCTTCCAGGAAGCGCTCAACAACATCCTGCCCCAGCTGGAAGTGAAGGCACGCCGCGTGGGCGGCGCCACCTACCAGGTGCCCATCGAGATCAGGCCCGAGCGCCGGCAGACCCTGGCCCTCAGGTGGCTGGTGGACTTCAGCCGCAAGCGCGGCGAGAAGACCATGGCTGAACGCCTGGCGGGCGAGGTGATGGACGCTGCCAACAACACCGGCAACGCCGTCAAGCGCAAGGAAGAGATGCACCGCATGGCCGAAGCCAACAAGGCTTTTGCCCACTACCGCTGGTAATCAGATTATTTGACGAGGGGAAGCCCCCTCAATGCTGTTAACAAGGAGAAACACAAGCACATGCCCAGAAATCATCCGCTGGAGATGGTGCGCAACATCGGCATCATGGCTCACATCGATGCCGGGAAAACCACCACCACCGAACGGATCCTGTACTACACCGGCCGGCTGCACCGCATGGGGGAAACCCATGAGGGCGGTGCCACCATGGACTGGATGGAGCAGGAGAAGGAACGTGGCATCACCATCACTTCCGCGGCAACCACAGCCATGTGGAAGGGTTACAACATCAACATCATCGATACGCCCGGCCATGTGGACTTCACTGTGGAAGTTGAGCGCTCCCTCCGGGTGCTGGACGGTGCGGTCGCTGTATTCTGCGCCAAGGGGGGCGTTGAGCCCCAGAGCGAAACGGTCTGGAAACAGGCCAACAAGTACCAGGTGCCGCGCATGGCATACATCAACAAGATGGACATCACCGGCGCTGACTTTTTCCACGTGGTGGATATGATCAACGACCGGCTGTCCGCCAACGCCGTGCCCATCCAGCTGCCCATCGGCAAAGAGGGTGACTTCAAAGGCATCATCGACCTGATCCGCATGAAGGCGGAGGTATACTACGATGATGAAGGCAAGGACATCCGGGAAGAGGAGATCCCAGCGCAGCTGCGCGAGATTTCTGACGAGTATCGCGTCAAGCTGCTTGACGCGGTGGTGGGCTCTGACGAAGGGCTGATGGAAAAATACTTCGCGGGCGAGGAGATCACCGAGGAGGACCTGCATGCCGCCATCCGCAAGGCGACGGTGGCAGGCGACATGACACCGGTTCTGTGTGGCACCTCCTACCGCAACAAGGGGGTTCAGCCGCTGTTGGACGCGATCTGCGCCTACATGCCTTCCCCGCTTGATATCCCGTCCATCACTGGCACCGATCCCAAGACTGGCGAGATGGTGGAGCGCCATCCGGATGACGACGAGCCTTTCTCAGCGCTCGCGTTTAAGATCGCGGTGGACCCCTTTGTGGGCAAACTGGCCTTCTTCCGGGTGTACTCAGGCTCTGTCTCCGCCAACTCCTACACCTATAACTCAACCAAGGGCAAGCGGGAGCGCTTCAGCCGCATCCTGCGCATGCATTCCAACCACCGGGAGGATGTGGACACCGTCTACACCGGGGACATCGCGGCGGCAGTGGGCCTGAAGGACACGGTCACCGGCGATACCCTGTGCGATGACAAGGCGCCCATCGTCCTGGAAAAGCTTGAGTTCCCAGACCCGGTTATCCGGGTGGCCATCGAGCCCAAGACCAAGGCCGGGCAGGAAAAACTGACCTATGCCCTGGCAAGGCTGGCCGAAGAGGACCCCACCTTCAAAACCTATACCGACCAGGAGACCGGGCAGACCATCATCGCGGGGATGGGTGAACTCCACCTGGAGATCATCGTGGACCGGATGATGCGGGAATTCCGCGTGGAAGCCTCTGTGGGCAAGCCCCAGGTGGCCTACCGGGAGACCATCAGAAAACCGGCCCGGGGCGAAGGACGCCATGTCAAGCAGACCGGCGGCCATGGCCAGTACGGCCACGCGGTGATTGAGCTGAGCCCCGCCGAGCCCGGCGAAGGCTACAGCTTTGAGAACCGCATTGTGGGCGGCGTGATTCCCAGAGAGTTTATCGCCCCCATTGACGCCGGCATCCAGGAGGCATCCCAGGCAGGCGTCCTGGCGGGCTACGAGGTGGTGGATTTCAAGGTCGCCCTGGTCGACGGTTCCTACCACGATGTGGACTCCTCCGAAATGGCTTTCAAGGTCGCCGGCTCCCTGGCGTTTAAGGACGCCATGAAGAAGGCGCAGAGCGTGCTGCTTGAACCCATGATGAAGGTGGAGGTTATCGTGCCTGACCAGTACATGGGCGATGTCATCGGCGACCTGTCAAGCCGCCGCGGCCGGATCGAGACCTATGAAGCCCGCATGGGCGATCAGGTGATCCACTCCTATGTGCCCCTGAGCGAGATGTTCGGCTACGCCACCAACCTGCGCAGCCGCACCCAGGGCCGGGGCATGTTCACGATGGAATTTGACCACTACGAAGAAGTGCCCAAGAACATCGCCGAGAAGATCATCGGCCACTGATTAAAAGAAATATCGCAGAAGCGATCCAAGGAGGGAACCCCATGGCAAAGCAAAAATTTGAGCGCAACAAGCCGCACGTAAACATCGGCACGA
>ENA-UOOM01001021-UOOM01001021.1-fermentation-metagenome-genome-assembly--contig:-NODE-1021-length-28799-cov-55.672210_pt1 | contig 28799 bp, 37 predicted proteins | sample MGYA00245781_ERZ724031 | MGnify/ENA primary metagenome ERZ724031 (study PRJEB28704, sample SAMN03018317) | fermentation metagenome | biome: anthropogenic terrestrial biome; feature: soil... | reverse complement strand
TAGGTTACTACTATTGAGCAGGAAGCCGACACTTCTAAAGTGGCGGTAGTTCACGCCATATATAGATGAAGAAAATTATGGATGTGAATGATTTTATATAAGACAAGTTGTAAGTTTTATTGTATGAGGAGAAAATTGAAATGAAAACTAAAGATAAGAAATACCTTACATGGAATGAATTAGAGTATAGATTAGAACATCCTACTTTGTGGGATAGAATTACAACACCATTTAACAGATTATCTTATATGATTGAACAGGCATATTGGAATGCAAAGTATGCAATTCAGAGAGCAAGGCATGGATATGATTCAAGAGATGTATTTTCATTTTGTGATAGGTTTCCTGAACGAATGGCAAAGATATTAAATGAATTTAAAAAATATAATGTTGGCGTATGGCAATTGCATGATGACAATGAAAAATATATTAGGCCATTGAGTGATTATGAACAAGATTTACTTTTGAATGAAATGATTCAAGATTTTACTTATGCAGATGAAACAGTATTATTTGATACAAGATATTATCAATTTTCAAAATTATGTGATATTGATGATGAATATTATAAACAACATAAAAATGAATGGGAAGATAAAATGGATGAGTGTGAAAAGGATTCTCAGATATATTGCACCAATGGATTGAAATTACTGACAAAATGGTATTGGCAGATTTGGTATTAAGAAGGATATAGAATGAATAATGAAATGACAGCCGAGGAAGCGGCGGAAATCCTTGAAAACATGGCAGAAAAAGATTTTCAAAGCGATGGAGCACATTTTGAAGCAGATGAAAATATAGCGATAAACTATGCCGCCTCTATTCTCCGCTGCGTCGCATCTGGTGAACTGGCAGAGGTGGTTCACGCACACTGGTTTGAAGACACAGAGCCAGCAGATGGAGATATAAGATGTTCAAATTGTGGCATAGCATGGCCAATTTGCGTACAAAAGTATTTACAACATGTAGGTGTAAAAAAATGGACAAATTTCCTCAAAATATGTCCAATTTGTGGTGCTCTGATGGACGAAAAGGACGATAGCGATGGGCGAAGATAAACAAGCAATGAAATTTTGTGAGCATATCGCAAAAACAGGCTATTTAAAGCTTTTCGTTGAAGGAATACGGATAGCGAGAATCCGGCATTTGCAGGCAAAACTTTGCAAACTCGTAAGCAAAGAAACAGGGAAAAATGTTGTTGCTATCTTGAAATATGGTGCTATTGAGAGAAAGAATGATAGCCATGACGCTGATTGATGCAGATGAAGTAATGGATGAAATTTTGAATGATCCATATTATGACAACGACACAATAAATCATTTTCTTGGCGTGATAGACGATGCACCAACTGTTGGTACTACTTCAGTCGTTGATGCTGTTCCGGCGGTGCATTGCGGAAAGTGCAAATATTATCATCCTGAAAATGGAGCGAATTATAGATGTGATAGACCGGCAGGAAGATTCCCACAAATTGCAGAAGACCCAAACGGCTTTTGCAGTTTTGGCGAGAGAAAGGACGGAGAAAAATGAAAGAACTGAGAGTACTTATTCAGTAGAAAGACGAAAATGGAGAATTCAGAACTATAAAAGAAAATGAGGACATTGTTGGAGAAATTTTTGATGATGGAAAACCTTTTGCCTTGATAACTGGGTCAACCAGCGCAATGACTTCGGCGGCAGGAGCGCTTCTTGGATATGCAGCAGGGCGAGAAGAAGTGATGAGCCAAACTAAAATTACGAAAGTGGGCGATTCTAATGCCTGATATTATCCAGCGCATTAAAGACGCATATGCAGAGAACCATGCAAAAGCACTCAAATTGTTGCCTGAACTGTTTCAGGCAGCAGACGAGGGGAAAATAGTGGTTCTGCCGTGCAAGGTGGGAGACCGCATATCTTCAAACGAGAGCATAGAAGAAATCATTATTGACGAGAAAGGCATAGATATTAACATTTGTGAATCGTATTCCTGCGAGTGTGGTTCTGGATTAAGACACAGAAGGGAAAAGCACATGGACAAAAAATCAAACTTATGCGACACATGCCAAAAATGTTTTGCTGACTGTGATAATGGTGAGGAAGGGAAAGACTTCTTCTTTGGTACTGGATTAGGCAATGACAATGTTTATAGATGCCGTGCTTACAGGCCTCGTGAATCTGCCGAAGCGGCATTGAAGGAGCGTGAAATAAGATGACAGAATATACAATTAGACAATTTAAGGTTTTACTTTTGAAGTTATATGAATAACCTTGAATATATCTTGTCTACAATGGCTGTAGAAGGTCTTATACCAAGCCAAAAAGCTTTGGATTATGCAGTAAGGTAGAACATGGTAAGATGTCGTTAGAAAAGGCTGTAGAAGCCATTAAACGTATGTATAAGGTGGTTAATAAAAAATGATTCAAAAACATAAAGAACGAGTAATGGATGAAAAAGAAATCATAGATAATGTGATTTGTAATTGTTGTGGTAAACCAGTACATAAAGCGAAAGATATTTGTGGTAAGGATATGTTTATAGATTACATTGGATTTACAGATAATCATATTGATCGGCAACGTTATCCAGAGTATATTGAAGATTTTCATTTATGTGAAGACTGTGCTAAAAAGATAAACAGCACTTTTAAGATTTCTGTGAAAAAGATTGATATATAAGATAGAATGATTGTTTGCTTAGATGGAGGAAAAAAAGAGATACATAAAATTTAAAGACGAGGAAGAAAAAATATGTTGTTATGATTGTAAAATAAATATTTATTATACAAAATTAGATAGTTTAACAGAATACATCGATAACGGAGAGAGATTTTGTAGTGTAAAATATGTTGAATGCCCAATTTGTAAAAAGAAAATACAAGTATCTTCTTGTGAATATTTTTCCGATTTATATTTATTGTGGTTAGTTGAAACTGGAAATATTAATATAATAAATGTTGATAAAGAATATACAAGAAAAAAGATTAAAAAATATGTAGAGAATAAATATAGTAAGATCAAATAACTATTTCAAGGAGCAAAGAATGAGAAAGCCAAAAATAAAAAACAAATACAATCTTACAATTAAAGATATTAAACATCTTAAAATTGGAGATAGAACAAAGTTCCATGAACCTGAATTCTGGTATAATAATGTCGTAAATGCTTGGTGCATTAGCGGTGATACTGCGAAAAATAGTGCAGATTTAGAATATCTTACATATGATGAATTTTGGATTGGTTTTTATGATGAAACTGCTAAAAGCTGTGCAGGTAAATTTGAAATTAGTTTTGATTCATATGGTGGAATGTGTGGCTATAATTTTAATGAGTTTTATAGATCACAGGACATTGAAAATATAGATGACTTAGAAATACAAGAAAAATTTCTTGAAAAAATTAATTGGCTTATTGACGAAGGAGTTTTAATTAGATAGATGAATTATTTTATATAGTGGAAGGAAATGTCATGAAGCTATTCAATAAAAAAAGGCTAATTAGAAAAATACATATTCAGTATGTTTATCCTTGGTTCAAAACGATTGACGGAGAGTATCATACAGGAGAGACATATGCTATGGATAAAAATTCTCTGAACTGTAGTTGTGGAGAATATTGTATGATTAACGTTCAGAGTATGGGGTACTTAGAAGGAAAAGATGGAATTCAATATCCATTGACTAATATTATCAGTATTGATTGGAAAATAGATAAAGAAGCAGATTATAATATAGAAGAAACTTTTAGGAATGCTAATGAAATATACATTCCTCAAATTTATTACAGTAACAGAGAAATTGAAGCAATGGAAAAATGCAAAGATAAAAATACTAAGATTTGAAATTCAAGAATAGAAAGTGTATTATAGATAATAGAGGTGAGAGAAAATTGAAACGGTATGATATGAAAAAGTATATACCTTGGAATATGTTTTATTGTTATGATTGTAAGCATGGTATATGTCCTTGGTATAAAGATTTATCGGAAAATAAGAATGCAAATAAATTAAGAGAACAATATTGTAATGAAAAACCATATTGTGATACATATAAGAAATACAAAAATTGTAAGCATTGTGATATGAAACTTTCGGATGAAGTTATGCCTGAATTTGTTACAAGATGTAAATATCTAAATGTAATAGAAATTGGTCAATATCCATTAGGCGATCAGTGTAAAATTTGCAATATACATACGAAAAATAAATACGGATGGTAGTTACATAAATAGAAGATTTTATTCGGTTGAATAAAAACATTAAAAGGAGATTATAAATGGAAAAATTAAAAAGATGTTGTGGAAACTGTGAGAATTCAAGAGATTTTGCAAACGTACCTGATTTTCCACATTGTTGTTGTGCAGTATCTCCTTTATTTAAAGAACATCGGAAAATAGATGGGGAAAATTGTAGAAAATTCAAAGTTAAAAACAATAATATTAAATATAAGGAGAATACATAATGTCTAAAAAATTCACAGATAATGAAATCAATCTTGATTTAGCAAAGTATGTTTATAATGGAGCAAAATCATTTGGAGAAGGTATTTATGTACCAAATGATAAACCAAATGGTCATCCTTGCGGATGGGATTTTATTGATTTTAAATATATTGAAAATGAGGACGATGTAGAAAATTATCGTTTTGAAGATTCCGATATTTCAAATGGGTACGGTTCAGGAGAATTTACAGATTGTACGTTACTTGAAATTTTACAGATGGTTCATAGTCAGGTAGCGTTTAAATTAAATCAGATTGATTGGTAGTAATATAGAACAGTATTTCATAATGTGATTGTGTCAATTAGAGTAATAAATAAAATAAAAAATATTAAATATAGTATAGAAAGAAGAGTATAAAATTATGAAGATAAAAGAGATTACTTGGCAGAATCGAAGAGATTTTAAAGCAATTTATGAGTGTGAATTTTGTGGAGCAACAAAAGAGGGTTGCGGGTATGATGACAGTAATTTTCATAATAATGTTATCCCAAATATGAAGTGTCCTAAGTGTGGCAAATCAAGTGGCATTGCTACAAGCCATGCTACTAATCCTGATTGGATGCAATATTAAATAAAAAAAAGGCTGCCAATTAAGCAGTCTCTTTAGAATCGTTTTTAAGCATTGCTGCAATATCCTCTGGTGTTTTTCCTGCCGCATTAAGGACGTCAAGAAGTTTGGATGCTTGTTCAAGTTTCTGTTTATCCAACAATTCTTGTCTTTGATCTTTTAACTCTTTGATTTTGTCTTCAATTTTGGATTTATGATTTTCTATTTCTGTAATTTCGGAATCCAGCATAGATAACTTTTCATCGGCAGATTTCCTTACTCCACGACTCATAATTATCAACTCCTTATTTAGTTTGGTTTTATTGTACTGTAATTATTGGTAAAAGTAAATAGGTTTATTCAAGAATATTGAAAGAAGGATAAAATAGTTTGAAATTTAATCTTACGTTGATTGATGGAACAGAGTTAAAAGAAGTTCTTTTGTCAACAACAAAACAAGATATGAGTATTGGAGCATTACATAAATTAGATGATTTTTATAGTTGGATTCAATCTGATCCTACACCAAGTCATAAAAGTATAATGTATTTCTGTGGAAAGTATGTACAGGGTGGAATTTCGCATCCTAAAGTAATTAAGTCTTATGAAATAATAGATGATGACAAAGATAATTGTTGTACATTGATTTGTGATAATTGTGGAGCAATATATCATTATATTCCAAAACAGTGTAAACAGTGTGGAAATGTATTTGTTGATGATTAGATAAAATCAAACTATAATTTGATTTGGTAAAAAGGAAGTGAATGTTAATATTAATGATATTACATTAGGAAGCCTTTTTGATGGCATTGGTGGTTTCCCATTATCAGCACAGCAATACGATATAAAAACTTTATGGTTAAGTGAAATTGATAAAAATTGTATTAGCTTAACAAAATCAAAGTTTCCTAAAAGTATACAATTAGGTGATATAACAAAGATACATGGCGATCAAATTGAACCTGTTGATATTATAACATTTGGTTCTCCATGCAATGATTTATCATTAGCCGGTACAAAAAATGGTTTATATGGTAAACAGAGTAAATTGTTTTTTGATGCTATAAGAATTATTAGTGAAATGCGAAAGAGTACCTGTAATGAATATCCTAAATATGCCATATGGGAAAATGTGTATAACGCATTATCAAGTAATAAAGGATGTGACTTTCAAACTGTTATTGAAAAATTTACAGAAACCCAAATTCCAATACCTAAATCTGGCAGATGGGCAAATGCAGGATTGGTTAGAGATTATGAATTCAGTTTCGCATGGAGAACATTTAATGCAAAATATTGGGGAGTTCCCCAATCAAGAAAAAGAATCTTTTGTGTGGCAGATTTTAGAGGACAATCCGCAGGACAAATATTATTTGAGCAACAAAGCAAAACAAGGAATTTTGAGAAGAGCAAAATCATTGAACAAAATATTAAAAGAACCAATGAAAATAGCCTTAGAACAACAGGAGAAGGAAAATACATAACGTCAACTTTATTCGCTTCGTATGGAACAAAATGGAATGGAAACAATGGAGCTTATACTGGAAGTCATTTTATACTTGAAAAAAATAATAGATTAAGAAGATTAACTCCTTTGGAGTGTGAAAGACTTATGGGATTTCCTGATAATTGGACATATGGTTTTAAAGATACAATTAGATATAAAATGTTAGGTAATTCTGTTGTAATTCCATGTGTAAATTTTATTATGGAGCAGATTGTTGATAAAATCAAACTATAATTCTATCTTACAGAAAGAAGAATTAGTTTGAAAAAATATAAAGATATTCCTGTTTTTCAATATGGTTTAAATCCCAATAACGTATATATTTCTAAAGCTGTATTGAAAAATGCTTTAAGTAGTTTTTCTGATGTACCAGTATTTGAATTTGATGAAAACGATAAATATAATAAAAACAATAATGTAATTGGTATGCTTAAAAATATTACTCGTATTGATGATAGATACGTTTATGGAGATGTCATAATTTATACTAAGGAAGAACCAATTAATCAATTTAGAAATTATGAAATTTCAGTAAAAAATATTCATCAAGATAAAGAAGATAAAACAAAAAGTATTATCGAAAATTTTACATTAGATAGTATTAGTTTTGGTTTTAAGGAGGGATATAATAATATTAGACTTAAATAAAATTTATAATGAAGATTGTATCGGAGAAAAAGGAATGTGCCTTATTCCAGATAAATCAATAGATATGATTCTTTGCGATTTACCTTATGGCACTACACAAAATAAGTGGGATAGTGTTATACCATTGGATAAACTTTGGGAACAATATAACCATGTTATAAAAGATAACGGAATGATATGTTTAACTTGTTCAGAACCTTTTACTAATCAACTAATAAATAGTAAATTAAAACAATTTAAATATTATGATTTAGTATGGGATAAAATTTCAACTACTGGTTTTTTAAATGCAAAACGACAACCGTTAAGAAGACATGAACAGATTTTGTGTTTATATAAAAAACAAACTATATATAATCCAAAAATGGAAATACGAGGTAAACCACGAAATAAAGGAAGTTATAATAAAAAACAAGGTAATGGAGATATGTGTTATGGTCATTTTGAAAATCAAAAAAGTTTTAATAATGAATATTATCCAACATCAATAATACAAATTAGTAATGCTAATCAAAAAGATAAAATTCATCCCACACAGAAACCCATTGATTTACTTGAATATCTTATTCGTACATATACAAATGAAGATGAATTGGTTCTTGATTTTACAATGGGTTCAGGTAGTACAGGAGTGAGTTGCATGAATACCAATAGAAGATTTATAGGCATAGAATTAGATACTACATATTGTGATATAGCAAAGAAAAGAATACAAGATGTTGATACTAATATAGTATGAAATAAGAGTTTTATTTGATGAAATATTAAATTATAAAGGAGATAATGAGTATGGAATATATTAAAAGTCCATTAAATTATGTTGGGGGAAAATATAAATTACTTCCACAGATTATGAATTATATTCCTAAAGATATTAATACTTGTGTAGATTTATTTTGTGGAGGCTTAGATTTTTCAATAAATGTAAAAGCAAATAAAATTATAAGTAATGATATAATTACTCCTATTATTAAAATGTATCAATATTTTAATGTTACTGCTACAGATGAGATTATTAATAAAATCGAATATAATATTAAACAATATAGTTTAAGTCGAATAAATAAAGAAGGATATTTAAGATTAAGAAATAACTACAATACAAATTATAGTCCTATAGATTTAATGACATTAATAGCGTATTGTTATAATAATCAGATTCGATTTAATTCTAAATTTCAGTTTAATAGAGCATTTGGAAAGAATAGAAGTTCTTTTAATGATTGTATGAAAAATAATTTGGTGCAAATGATAAATAAAATACATAATACAAATATTATATTTACAAATATAGATTATCAAAATTATATGTTTAATAATCTAAAAATGAATGATTTTGTATATTGCGATCCACCTTATTTAATTACAAATGCAGATTATAGCATACAGGCAAGATGGGACGAAAACAAAGAAGAAAAATTATTAAACATACTTGATAACTTAAACGAGAATAATATTAAGTTTGCATTATCAAATGTGATTGAACACGATGGAAAAGAAAATAATATATTAAAAGAATGGAGTCGTAAATATATCGTACATAATTTAAATAATACATATACCAACTCTAATGCGTCTAAAAAAATAAAAAATGGTATATCGGATGAAGTTTTAATTACAAATTATTCAATATAATTTAGCTATTGAGATTGAACTTTTTTGGTGGTAAACTTAGAAAACCATTCTTTGAGAAACAAATGCCTAAATATTGTTATGTACATAGCAAGAGAATTAGTTTTACTGATACTGGTGGAACGGATTCCATTGAATATTGTCATATGGTTTGGTAGAAAGAGTATTATCCAGAATTCACACAACTAAAAATCATATAAAATAAAACGCATAAAATATTAAAAATAAATAGTTATATCGCTTGACTTTAATATTTTAACGGTCTATAATAGAACATAGAAAGAGAGATGATAATAATAAATACAGAAGTAATGTTTTCAAGTAAAACAGATCAATGGTCAACACCACAGAACTTTTATGATAAGCTAAATGAAGAGTTTCATTTTACTCTTGATCCTTGTGCAGATGAATTTAATCATAAATGTGATAAATATTATACTGAATCAGATAATGGACTGAAACAGGATTGGTCAGGAGAAACAGTATTTGTAAATCCGCCATATGGGAGAGCTATTAAAGATTGGGTACAGAAAAGTTATGAGGAATCACAAAAGGATAACACTAAAGTTATAATGTTAATTCCTGCAAGAACAGACACTAAATATCAACATGAATACATATTTAAGTACGCCAATTATATATGCTTTATTAAAGGTAGATTGAAATTTGGGAATAGCACGGCTTCTGCTCCATTTCCAAGTCAAATAGTTGTTTTTGGAAATTATGATGAAATACATAAATTAAGTAATATAGGATATTGGATTAAGTTAAGATGAAATTTTAATTGTAATATTTCTAAAAATAATTAGTAATAAACTTGCAATTTTAAAATCAACAGTATATAATAGAACATAGAAAGATAGATGATAATATGGTATATGTATCTTTAGATAATTCACACGATTTTGTCGTATCATGTAGTTGTGGCTGTGGTGAAGGTATTGCTTTTAAATTTTTGAAAGATGATAATGAGTACAATATTAGCTTAATAACGAGTAAATGGTATGCAGAACAAGAACATGGCTGGAATAGATTTAAATATGTATGTCGTAAAATTTGGGCAATTATACGAGGTAAAGATTTTTATAATACAGATTTAATTTTGTCTAAAAATGAATGGCAGAAATTCAAACAAGCCATTAACTGTATGCCTTGTGATAATGTAAAATAATCTGAAAAAACTAAAAGTTGATTTGCATTTCAAAAATATATGTGCTATAATAAGAAATGTTGAAAGAAGGTAATGTGATTGCAATGAATTAAATAAAACTAAACAAAGGTTAGGTGTTTGCTAAGTGCGAACCCTAATCACTCATAACGGCGTTTTGCCGCCGTAATGTCCGAGAAGTGGTCGTAAAACTACAAAGTAGTAGATTAACACTCGGATAAGCTCACGCTTAAAATTTACTTTCGCACTTTTGCCAATAATTACATAGGTATAATGCGAGTTGCGCGCATAGGCTGTTACATTACACGCGCAGGCGTGAGTGCAAAGATGATATTGCAAAGTTTGTTCATTAATTTTGAAGTTACATTACACGCGCAGGCGTGAGTGCAAAGACTTGAATGACATTGTAAATTCCATTGCAGAAACAATGTTACATTACACGCGCAGGCGTGAGTGCAAAGCTTGCCCTGCTTGCTCAGCGCTAAACTGAGTATGTTACATTACACGCGCAGGCGTGAGTGCAAAGAATTCTCTAATCAATTCTTTGCAGATGATAAAAAGTTACATTACACGCGCAGGCGTGAGTGCAAAGATAAAAGGAATGAATAATGATGACGAACAATAAAAATGTTGAAGATAAATCTAAAAATAAAAAATCAATTAAAAAAGATACTGTACGCACTTGTTCACAAACATTATCTTGTCTAATTAATCAAGTTGATAATATTAATGATATTCAATTTAGATTTTTATTTAATAAAATTGGTGAAGAAAATAGAAAACTTGAAAATTATACAATAAGATTGTGTGAACAGTGTACTTATCTACAACAGAAATATAAGAAGGAACATGGCGTATATCCTGTTTTTAAAGATCTATTTGGCTATGCTGATACATCAGGATACGCATATCATTTACTTTTTAGTGACAATAATAATCGTATAATTAACTACATTGATAGTCACAATGTAAACTCTATAACCAGAGATGTATGTAGCCATTATAATAAAGCATATAAACAAATATTAGCAGGTACTTGTCATCCAGCATCTTATGGTACAAATCAACCTATTACAATTCGTGCTGATAATATTAAACTAAATCGTGTACATAAAAATGTATATACTTTTCAGATGATAATCTTTAATAAAAAAGGAGTTAAGAATTTTAATCAGCAGATTGATACATATAATGCGACATTAGAACAACAGATTCTTGAAAATCCTGAAATGGCTAAAAAAGCACCAAATAAAATTGATCATATTAAAGATACATTTGTAACATTTAACATTAAAGCAGATGCTTATGGTCAAGATATATTAGAAAGATGTCTAAGTGGAGAATATAGAATAGGCGCAAGTAAAATTGTAAGATGTAAGAATTATAAAAGTAAAGATAAACAATATAAAATTAATCTATCATATAGCTTTGCTCCGCATAAATTAGGTCTTGACAAAACAAAAGTAATGGGAATTGATGTTAATATCTTTAATCCTGTATATTGTGCCTTTAATTTTAATGATAACTCCCATTGCTTTATAGCAGATAACTCGGTATTGAATATAAAATATCGCATGACAAATTACATTCATCGTATGCAAAAAAGTAAAGCACAAATAGGGAATGGTTCACGAGGACATGGCAGGCAAAAAGTATTAAAATTTTTTCGTAAGATGAATCATCATATACATAATTTGCAAAACACAAAAAATAATCAATGGAGTGCATGGGTAATACAAATGGCTTTAAAAAATAACTGTGGCACTATTGCTATGGAAGATTTAAGTGCACATAAAGTAACAGATAATGATAAAGAAGATACTAATGAGTGGAGAGATATCAATCAGTTAAACCATACAGGTATAGAACGAAGATTACAGCAAAGCACATGGAAGTCACTGTGGGCATGGTATGATTTACAGCAAAAGATTGAGTATAAAGCTAAAAGAAATGGTATTAAGGTAGTAAAAGTTAATCCAGCATATACCAGTCAAGAGTGTCATTTTTGCCATACAATTAATGCAAAAAATCGTCCGCTTAAAAATGATAAAGGCGAAAGAGATCATAGTTATTTCAAATGTGTAAAGTGTGGCAAAACATTCGATGCCGATTTTAATGCTGCAAAAAATATTGCAAATCGTGGTCTTGATATAGTATTACATCCCAGTAAATATTCTAAAGATAAAAAACTAAAAGTTGATTTGCAAATATAAAACCAATATGGTATAATAGTAATGAATGAGAGGAGGTGATGGAATGGCAAAAACGAATACAAAAGAAAAAATACTTTATACGAAGGGATGGATTGATGGTATAAACTTTGTTGCAGATACTATTATTAAGTTAATAGAGGGCAGCACAGACGATACAAAAACTAAATTAGATACAATTCTTACATTCTGTAAGAACTCAATTAAAATCAATAAAGAGAGTAAAACAAATAATTCTAAATTAAAAGGAGAAAATATATAATGGAAATTAATAATGTAAGAGCAAATCACAATACAAATGAAGGTTCTTATGAATGTGCATTTTGTCATAAAAGGTTTAATAGTCCAGTAGAACGTATGAATCATGAATAGAAATGTTATGCTAATATAAAACATCAGGAAGAACAGCGTAAGGCAGAGGAAATATATAGTAGAGAAAAGACAGACACAGAACGTATTATAAAAGAATGGAATCAGCTTGTAGCAGATGCTAAACATCATTATAGTACATACGGTGAGCCAGTTAGAATTGGTAATCATTATTTTGGGCGTGATATAGATAATATGTATTCTTCTGATGATATTTTCTCAAATTTGTTTAATTCATTTAGACTGTGAGGTAGTATAATGATTTATGATGAACTGAATAAACGTATTAATAACGTAGATGACTTATCTATTAGATCAGCATTAAAGGATGTTGTAGATAGTTGTAAAAAACAGAATATGACTGCTGATGAAACGTATGGGTATATTATTAATGGGCTGAAAGGAATGAAGTGATTTAATTAATTGGAGAATTCATGAAGTGAAAGGAGGCAATGTCAATGCTAACAAAAACTGAATTTTGCAAAGCGTATATTAAAAACTATGAAAGAGATGAGAAAATTAAATCTGTTTCTGGAGCAGATGTATTCAAAAGTACAAACGTAGGTCTTTGTATGGACTATCTTGGACTTATAAGAAGTGGAAGAATACATTTGTAAAATAAAATGAAAGAGGAGAATGATTAAATAATGGATAACATGAATGATGTTTTTAAGATTCCTAATACAGATAAAAATATATACAAGAAATGAAATTTGTAATATGTATCGTAAAGAGTTTCCAATTCCAGCTAATCAGGGAGTTAATATTTATTCTGTTATAAATTGGGCAACTAAAAATAATATTAAAGGAGATTGATTGATAATTACTAATTTTGAAAAGTTGAAGAATGAAATAAATATTTATGATTTTACAGAGGATCGTTTGACTTTTGATAAACATCATAATTGTATCTCAAATGATGTGATTGATGTTTTTTATGGTGGTGATGGAAAATGTAGGACAGAAGCTTTTAGTAAAGCTTACGAAGATGAATTAGCATGGTTGCAAGCTGAAGCTAAAGAAAATGAAACATCAGACGATAAACTTGAATTTTGGAAAAGTATTAAAAATAATAAAAAGGAGAGTAAGTAAATGCAGACAATTATTCAGGGTAAGGAAATTGAGACTACATATTCAGTAAAGGCAGTTAGGAATGAACATGGTATATTGACTAAGAAACCAGAACTTGTCAAGGAATCAAAAGTAGTGAAGTGGGATAATCTTTTTGACCCTATTGATGGAAAGATTGAGTACAATACACCATATTTTTGCAGTCGTAATCGTTATATCAATATCTCAGAAAATGAAGATGTTAAAGTAGAAAGACAGATTTATAGAGCAGATATTAATTCTTTGATTATTCATACAGACAAAGTTATTAATGAAAAAGAAATTAACAAAACAAAAGCAGAAAATGAACTTCAGACAGTAATGGCAGAATACAATCATTTGATTATTGACAATGATTCTCAAATGAAAGCATATTGTAATGTAAATAAGATTGATGTTAATACTGTTGACATTGATGATCTTAAAAAGATTTGTGGAAAAAATACGGTAGCTGATATTGCAACTCTTATATGGAATTAGCCAATACAAATCTGGATTGAACCCATAGTAAATTTACAGTTACAGAGCATCCTGTTATTGCCGCAGAGTTTTGTAGTAAGAATGTTGAATTAAATAATATTATTTCAGATGATAAGCGTAAGTTTATTTCGGATTGTATAGCTACTCATATGGGGCAGTGGACACAGGATTATAAATCACACAAAGAGGTATTGAAGAAACCTAAAACAAAATATTAGAAATTCGTTCATATGTGTGACTATCTTGCAAGTAGAAAATGTTTGGAATTTAATTTTAATGTATAAATCATATTATTAAATCGTTATTAACTTCATTGTTAATATATATTACTAAATTTATTACATAAGGAGAATGATTAATTAATGGCAGAAAAACTTTTTGATATTCCAGAGACAAAAGGACAGTTTCAGGTTAAGGGTGTTGTATCAGGTACAGAAAAGGATAAGTTTTTTGTTGATAAGCTTACTAAGACACGGAAACCATTTAGGTCTGTAAATTTTGGGGTTCAATTTGATAAGAACGCAACTATGTATGTTGGGTTTAATGGTATGGCACAGGATAATGTTTGGTTTTCAAAGTCTGAAAAAGATTCAAATGGGAAAAAGAAGACAATTACCAAGAAAATTCCGTGGAATGATCGCTTTAATTTTCATGTAGATGGATTCCGTTTGATTGGTGTGAATGTAGGCGTTAAGAAAACTACAGATGAGACTGGAAAGGAAGTAAATGACAGGAAGATTCTTTCACAGTTTGATGCTTGCAAAGAGATTGCAGATAATCTTAAAGATGATGAAAGTGTTTTTGTAAAAGGTAATATTGAGTATAGTACATATCAGAAGAAGCATAAGACACGTTTTGAACCTACACAGGTTTCACTTTGTAAGCCTGTTGATTTTGAAGATAAAGATTTTAAGAGCAATGCTGATTTTCAGCAGGTAATTGTTTTTACTGGAATTGATAAATCAAAGGATGCAGAAAATAAATTTGTTGTGTCTGCTAAAATTGTAACTTATAAAACAATTGAAGATGCAGAATTTATTATTAAAGATTCTAAACTTGCAAACGTGTTTAGAAAGAATCTTAAACCATATCAGGCTATTAAAGTATGGGGTAAGATTGATGTTGAGCAAAATACAGAACAGATAGTAGAAGATGACATTTGGGGTGAAAAGAATGAAATGACAAGGGTTAATGCGCCTGTACAGAGAACACTTGTTATTACAGGAGCAGATCCTAAGACAATTGAAAAGGAAGTTTATACAAAAGATAAAATTGAATCTGCTATTGCTAAAATTAATGAGAGTAAGATAGCAGAAAATGATTTTGGTAGTAATGATGAAAGTAGTTCAGATGATTGGGGTAGCACAAAAGGCTCTAAATCAGAAGATGAAGATGATGATGAAGCGTGGGGGTAATACCAAAATAAATGATTAATGATGTATTACAGATTTTATAATGCTTATAACAATTAAAAGCTAAAAGGAGAAACGATAATTTGAGAGCAAGAAATGCAAGTAAGGTTCAGAGTAAAATTAATATGGTTGTTTATGGTGCACCGTTTAGTGGGAAAAGTACATTATGTTCACAGTTTGCATACATGAAAACGCCAGAAGGTAAACCATTCAGAGTTCTTTATCTTGATGCAGAAACTTCAAGTATTGAAGATTATCTTCCAGAACTTGAAAAAAACGGTGTAAAACTTGATAATATTTATATTTGTTATACACAGAGTTTGGAAGAATGTAAGCAGTATATTGAAATGGCAAAAAATAAAGATCCGTTTCCTGTTATTGATGAGAATGGGGAAGAAGTTGATGGAGAATATGTTAAGGATGCAGATGGAGAAATCTTTCATCCAGATGCAATTGTTCTCGATGGTGCAAGTATTCTAAGCACTACAATGAAACAGGGGATTGTTGATTTTTCAAAAAAGAGAGCATCAGTTAAAGCAGATAAACAAGGGATTATTGGTGATGAACGATTTGTTAAAGTTGCATCGGCTGGCATTGAACTGAAGGATTATCAGACTATCAATTTTAAATCACAAGATTTGATTTTACTTCTTGCTGGTTGTGGACTTAATTACGTTGTTACTTGTCGTGAAAAAGAAGAAGTACAGAACAAACTTGTAAATGGAGAAACAGTTAGTGTACATACAGGCAAGAAGATTATTGATGGATTGAAGAATATTGATTACAATACTAAAACTATTCTTTGGTTACATCGTGATGATGATGATTATGAAACTGTTAAAGCGACTGTTGTAAAAGATAGGACAGGAGTACATACGGCAGGAGAAATTCTTGAAGATCCTTCGCTTCTCGATTGGCAGGAAATCATTACAAAAACAGCAAAGAATAAAAAGTATACAGTCGAAAACACATTGAGTGACGCAGTTAAAAAAGAAAAAGAAATGTTTGAAAAGGAAAATAACTTTGAAGACGATTCTAAAACAGATAATAAGTCAGTAGAGCTTGATGAACTACGTTCTAAGATTCTTAAACTTAAAAAGTCTATGAATCCAGTAGTTGACAACAAGTACAAAACAGAACTTAAAAAGGTAAGTTTGAATAAAAATCCTAAAAATATTGATGATAAGGAAGCACTTAAAAAAATGCTGAAAATTGCAGAAGATATTATTAAAGCAAAGTAAGTAAATAAAATTAAACTGTCTGTGTAAAAACAGATAGTTTACACAAGTTTATTCTTTATGAGTAGGCTTGTGTAAACTATTATATAGGAGATGATGTAAATTGAATTATAAGAAACGCAAGTGTATTCGTTGCAACAAATATATTACCCACAATGACATTGATAATACAGTTATGTATAAGAAAAAGTTTTATCATAAAGATTGTTTTTGCGATTACAAATTAAATCATGCAAGGTCTAAATGGGATGAAAATGAATTGCAAAAACAGTTGCCACAATTGTTAGCAGATACAAAAAAATATTTAAAACATCAAAACCGTTTTGATGAACTCAATATGTTTATTGCTGATAATTATGACTTTTATTTGATTCCAAAACCGTTTTATGAACGAATAAGGCAAATTGACGAAGGTACATTTTATAAAATTACCAAGCCTATACCGGTAGAAGATATTTTAGATATGTGGCAACAAAAATTGCCTTATTTTAAGAAATTACATATTAAGAAAAATATGAGAGAAGACTCAGTAAATACACTGTATTATGATTTGGCTATCTTGTGTAGTAAATATAATGGCTATTTAAATTGGAAGGAGAATAAAAAGGTAGAAAAACAAGAGGTTAAAAAATATAAACAAGAACAAGTAATCTCAAAAGTGATTTATAACCCGCAAGATAATACAGACGATTCAGATGATATATCAAATATTCTTGATGAAATATAAAGTGAGATGAAACAATGTCAGAAGAAAAAGATAAGGTTGAATATATTTCAAATGTTCCAAATGAAATTGTATTTGTTGGTTGTATTCTTAATAATCCAGATAATATAGTTGAATATGGTCAGTGGATAAGAAGTAAATATGATTTTTTCAGTGAATGTACAAGATTTTTCTATGATAGCTTTGAAGTAATGTATCAATCAAGAACACAAAAATTTACTAAAGAAAATATAAATATTTTCATGAGTGAAAATACTGATAGGTTAAAAGAATATAAACAATATGGTGGTTATAAACTTCTTGAACAATGGATACTTATGGCAAAAGAAGAAGATGCTAAAAAATCTTACGAGGTATTAAAAAAATATTCATTACTTAGAGAATATCAAAGAAATGGATTTAATGTTGATAAAATTGTAAATCATAAAAAATTTAATACATGGAAAGCACAAGATATTTATAGATTGATTCGTAGTAAGTGTGATAAAATTAATACTGTTATAAATGAAAATGAAAATGCAGTAGTATTAAATAAAAATGTAGTAACACTTGTAGATTCTAAGTTAGAAAAACCTGATATGGGATTGATAACACCATATTTTCAATGGAATGAATTGTTTAGAGGCTTGACTACTTCTTCGTTTATGTGTGTTGGTATGCTAAGTAACGCAGGTAAGTCACGATTTATGATGAAATTGATTGCATATATAACATTGGTTCAAAAACAGAAATGTATGGTAATGCTAAATGAGATGACAGAAGAAAGTATGCAAATCTGTATGCTTACAACTGTTATTAATAATCCAGAGTTTCAAGGATTACATAATATCAAACTTATTAAACCAGAGCGAGAAATATCATTAGGATTGTATAAAGATGATAATGGAGATTATATTTATCGAAACAAAAATGAAAACGGTAAGTTTATTGAAACGGTAGATGAATACAAACAAAGGCTATATAAAGAATCAGAGGAATATAGGAAAGTCATTGCAATTGCAAAATGGATTGAAAATGAGCAAAAAGGCTTAATCTATTGTAAAGATATGTGTGGAGATTATTCCGATCAATCACTTGAGTTTGAAATTAAAAAAGCAAATTTAACAAATGGCATTAAATATTTTTTTTATGATACGTTAAAACAAGATGTAAACGTGTTTAATGGTAAATATGGTGATTGGAGTCAATTAAAAGCAACAGCAACAAAACTTTCAGAATTAGCGAAAAATTTGAATGCGTTTGTATATGGTTCTATACAACTTACAGATGATGTACAATTAATTCCCCCTGATGAACTTACATCTAATAACGTTGCAAACGCAAAGCAGATGAAACATATTCTCGACGTGATGAATCTTTTTGCAGAAATTCCTAAAAAAAAGTATTGCAAATATCAATACTATTCCGATAATGATATAAATAATGATTGGGGAGAACCTGTTGCTAAAGAATTAGATCGTAATAAACGTTATTATATTGATACGGTAGACAAGAATAGGTACGGTCGTAAAGAAAAGTTATTATTTAGTTTGGATTTGGATTTGAATCAATGGTTTGAAGAAGGAATAGTTTTCAGAAAGTAGATGATGTAAATTGGATGTATCACAACTTAAAGAGTACATATTGAATAATGATAAACTTGAAACTATTCTTTCAGAATTAGGTTGTGGGGATATTAAAAATCATGATACTTATTATTCTGCTTCAAACCCTGATGGAGGTGATAACAAAAATGCTATATGTGTTTATCTAAATGATAATCTTGTAACTATTGATTATACAAGAGATATTCCACAACTTAATAGATGTTCAGATATATTTTCATTAATAGAATTTTTTCAAAATTGCAATTTTTTTGAAGCAATGAAGTTTGCTTGTCAATGTGTTGGTATTGATTACTATTATGATTTTGAAAAAGATGTAGATCCTGCAATTCAATATACAAAAATGTTAATGGAAATGAATAACGACGAACAAGAAGATGATGAAGAAAAATTAGTTAAGCCTATACCTGAAAAAATTCTTACGTATTACAAACCGTGGGTAAACAAACAGTTTTATGTAGATGGAATTACATATATGATTCAAAAAGAATTTGAAATAGGTTTTGATGAAGATACACAGTATATCACCATTCCTATTAGAGATGAAATTGGAACGCTTGTAGGGGTAAAGGGAAGGTATTTAGGAGAACCGCCTGATGGAATATGTAAATATATATATTTGGAAAAATGTAGTCGTAGTCAATTATTGTATGGACTTAATAAAACATATAATGCAATTCAGGAGCAGAAACTTGTTTATGTAGGAGAATCAGAAAAAAGTGTTCTTCAAATGTTTTCATATGGTTATTATAATTGTGTAGCTACAAGCGGGAAGAAAGTATCTAAACAACAAATTATTAAACTTGAAAGACTTTGTGTTCCAATTGTATTTTTATTTGATAAGGATGTAAAACAAGAAGAATTAGATGAATTGGCAAGTAGATTTGTTGATGGTGTGACAGTTTATGCCTTAATTGATAAAATAAATATTCTTAATGAAAAGGAGTCGCCGACTGATAACAAAGAAAAGTTTAAAAAATTACTAAATGATAAGACCTGTATAATTAAATTAAAATAAGGAGAATTGAATGAATTACAAATTAATTGGAAGTAATGATTTTTTAAATGTTCAAAATACAATATTTGAAAATCGAGATATTAAAGATATTAAGCATTATGTAAATTTATCATCTAAAGATGAAATACCTTATAGCCATCTTGATAATATGCAAAAAGCAGTAGAATGTTTAGAAAAACATATTGCTTACCAAGATCAGATTGATATTGTCGTTGACAGCGATGTGGACGGGTATACTTCAGCAAGTATTCTATATATGTACATTAAGAAACAATGGGGTAATGATTACCCAATTACATATTCTATTCATCAAAGAAAAACACATGGACTATCTGATGATATTACAATTCCAAAAGAAACAAAATTAGTTTTGCTGCCGGACGCTGGAAGCAATGATATTGAACAGTGTAAAAAGCTAAAATCACAGAATGTAGATATTATTATTTTAGATCATCATGAAATTGAAAAAGAAAATCCATATGCAATAGTTGTAAACAATCAAAGTAGCAATAACTATAGTAATAAGAATTTATCTGGTGTTGGTATTGTATATAAGTTTTTGCAAGCAATTGATGAGGAAGAATGGACTGATTACGCTAACGATTATCTTGATTTAGTAGCTTTAGGTAACATCAGTGATAGCATGGATATTAGAGAATATGAAACAAAATATCTGATTGAAAAAGGATTACATAATATTCAGCATCCATTTTTTAAAGAATTGTTGAACAAGAATTCCTATAGTATTTCTAACATTGATAATCCAACGATTAATGATGTTCAATTTTATATTACTCCTTATATTAACTCTTTAATTAGATGTGGAGAACAGAAAGATAAAGAAAATTTGTTTAAAGCATTTATTCAAGATGATTCGCAAACATTTGAACATACAAAGCGAGGAAGTACAGAAAGCACACAAGAAAACATTTATGAACACATGGCAAGGATTTGTACTAATTGTCATTCAAAACAAAACAGGACAAGAGATAAAAGTGTTCCAACTGTTGTAAATTTAATCAATAAACGACATCATGACAAGGACAAAGTTATTTTATGTAATATTAGCGATAGTAAAGTACCACAAGCATTTACAGGATTAATTGCAATGAATGTCGCAGAACAGATTGGAAAGCCTTGCTTGCTACTTAGATACAATAAAAAAAGAAATGACTATGAAGGTTCAGGTAGAAATATTGATAATAGTTATGTAGAAAATCTTAAAGACCTTTTACAAGAAACAGGAAAGTTTGAATATGTAAGCGGACATCAATCAGCTTTCGGCGCAAGTATCAAAAAAGAAAATATTAAAGATGCTATTCAAATTATTAATGATAAGCTATGTGAAGTAGATGCAACAAAGACATATACAGTTGATTTTGTTATTGATGCAGATGATTTAGATGTTTCATTAATAAGAGACATTAATAATTTAAAGTCATATTATGGCCAAGGATTTACAGAACCGTTTGTGTACGTTAAAAATATTGAATTTAATTCCAATGATATTATTGTAATGGGGAAAAATAACAACTCATGGAAAACAATTATAAATGATGATATTGCAATTATTAAATTTAAATGCAAGGAAGATGATAAGATTCTAAATATTGAACGCAATAAAGATGTAAGAATGGATATTGTAGGTAAATGTAGTATTTCAGAATATAAAGGAATCTGGACGCCACAGATTATAGTTTCAGATTATCAGTTAAATTAAGGAAGTGAGATATTGTATTCCAGTTTACATAATCATTCATATTTTTCATTTCTTGATGGAATTTGTTCTCCTAAAGAGATGTTAGAACAAGCAAAAAATGTGGGATTACATAGTTTAGCGATCACGGATCATGGCAACATATTTTCTTATGTTTATTTCGATAAAGTTAAAAAAGATTATCCAGATATTAAAATGTTATATGGCGTTGAACTTTATGAATGTGATGATATGGCAGTTAAAGATGAAAATAATAAATATTATCATTTAATTGCTATTGCCAAAAATGAAGATGGTAGAAAGGCATTAAATCATTTAATTACAGAAGGTAATTTTGATGGATTCTATTATAAACCTCGTGTTGATTTAAACGCTATGAAACCGTACGGTAAAAATCTTATTGTTTCATCTGCTTGTTTGGCAAGTAAATTAGCAAGAGAACCAGATTTTAATAAGTGTATTAAATACGTTAATGAATACAAAAGTATATTTCCTAATTATTATCTTGAAATGCAATCTCATGATGTACCCTTACAAAAAGAATATAATATTAAGGTTCTAAAATTAGCGAAAGCTACAAATACACCTTTTATCATTACAACGGACAGTCATGCGGCAACACAAGAACAATTAAAATATCAAAAATATCATGTTGCAATTGCAAGAGACGCAGAAACGATTGGGGAAACATATAAAGACTGTTATATTCAAAGTGAAGATGAAATTCATAGTATTATGGATAATCAGATTGGATATGACAATGTTTGTATAGCATTGGAAAACACAAATGAAATTGCAGATATGTGTGATGAAATTTCAATGCCTTATTCAAAGCCAAAACTTCCTAAATTTCCACTTCCTGAAGGATTTGATACCGATTATGATTATCTGGTTTATTTGTGTAACGAAGGTTGGAATACAAGAAATATTAGTACATTATCTGATAAGGAAATTAGTGAACACAAAAAAAGATTAGCACATGAATTATCTGTTATTAAACAAATGGGATTTGAAGGATATTTCTTGATTGTATGGGAATTTATTCATTGGGCAAAAGAGAATGGTATTTCAATTGGTGCAGGAAGAGGTAGCGGAGCAGGTAGCTTAGTCAATTATTTATTGGGAATTTCCCAACTTGATCCATTAAAATTTGGATTAATTTTTGAAAGATTCTTAAATCCTGAAAGAATTAACATGCCTGATATTGATACAGACGTTTCTGATAGAGGACGTATTATTGAACACATGAAACAATTGTATGGTGAAGATAAAGTATGTCAGGTTGCCAATTTTTCTATGATTACAAATATTGTGGCAATTAAAGATATTGGAAGAATTCTTCAAATTCCATATACTGTTTGTGATAAAGTATCAAAAAGATTCACTTCTGATAATTGGGACGAATGTGTAAAAAACTGTTCTGATATTCTTGAAAATCATCCAGAATATAATGAGTGGTTTAATATTGCACAGCATGAAGTTGGTAGACCAAGGCAGTTAGGTATCCATGCTGGAGGAGTTATTGTCGCAGATGGCGATTTGGATAATTATGATGCCCTTTGTAGAGGGTCTAAAGGTGAACGAGTCTTACAGATGGATAAACATTATTGTGAATCTATTGGTTTAATAAAACTTGATTTACTTGGACTTTCTACCTTAGATATTACAAGAAATGCTTGTGAGTATGCACATATTAATTCATGGGACATTGATATTAATAATCCTAAGTTTTTTAATGATAAAAATATGTATACAGTCCTTCAAAATGGTGACACAGATAATGTGTTTCAATGTGAGTCAGATGGTATGACAGGATTGATAAAGAAATTAAAGCCAGAAAATTTTAGTGAAGTATCTGCGTGTCTTGCGTTGTATCGTCCTGATACAATGAATTCGCTGAATGATTATATTGATCGTAAATATCATCCAGAACACATTACATATTTACATCAAGATTTAAAACCAATATTTGAAGAAACTCATGGTTTAATTGTATATCAAGAACAGGTTATGGGTATTGCAAGAATTATGGGCGGTAGAACATGGGGTGGTGCTGATTTACTTCGTAAAGGAATTGGAAAGAAAGATAAAGCATTAGTTCAAGTTGAAGCAGATAAATTATATAACGAAATTTGCAACAATCATTACGAGAAAAAATTAGCAAGAACAATAGCTGATACAGTTCGTGATATGGGTGGCTATTCGTTTAACAAAAGTCATTCTGCTTGTTATTCTGTTCTTACTTTGCAAACGGCATGGTTAAAGTATTATTATCCTACAGAGTTTTATTGTGCTGTACTAAATAATTGTCTTGATGACTATGGTAAATTAAATTGGACTATTCTTTGTGCAAATAAACATAATGTCAAAATTACTTATCCATCTATTAATAAATCACAGAATACATTCTCAGTTATTAATGGTAAAATTCTTTTTGGACTATCTGCAATTAAGGGTGTCGGAGAAAAGCTTTCAAACGTAATTATTGAAGAACGTAATAATAACGGTGAATTTAAGGGATTGGATGACTTTCTTAAAAGAGTGAATTTAACAACTGCTCAATTAGTTATGCTTGTAAAGTCTGGTGCTATTCCATGTAAGAACAAAAAAGAATTTATGTTACGATATGCTAAATCATTAGTTAAAAAGAAGGATTACGTTCCAGTTAAATCTTTGCCTAAACTATCCATTTTAAAAGATAAATGGGGAATAGACGGAGATGTAATAAAAGATAAAGAAGAAAGACTAAAGTTATACAATGAAAAGAGAAGTAAAGAATACGATGTAAATCAACAAATTAAATTTGATAAGCATATTGATGGTTTTTCTAAAAAGTATTTGCAGAATGAAAAAATTTGGGAGTTTGAGGCATTAAGTATATTCCTTAAAAACAATCCTTTTATTGATTCATATAAATGGATTCATAAAACACCTGAAGAAGTAGAAGATGGCGAAAAAGGCGTTGCAGTTGGTATAATTTCAAATGTGGAGCGTAAAAAATCAAAGAAAACTGGAAATCCTTATGCGTTCATTACTTTGTATGGCAACAATGGTTCTATTGAATTTACAACATGGTCTTCACAGTTACATGAAAATGAAGATATGATTAAACGTGGAACTGAAGTTGCTATACTGTATAAGAAGAAAGATGGTAGGTATATAACAGAACAAATGAAATCCTATAATACATGGTTACAGCAAATGAAAAGTAAACATAATAAATAAATTTAAAAATATTGTTAATACAACTTGTTTTCTGACAGATTTAATATTATAATAAATATAAGAGGAAGAAGGTTAAATATTTGAATGAAGAACAAGATATACAGTATGAATTTGAAGCGACTGTTATATGTGAAAGATATTTTAATGAAGATAGTTCATGGGGCGTATATGTAATTGATGTAGATAAGGATAAATTTAATATTCCACATTTAACAGAATATAAAACTTTTGAATATTTTGATGGACAGGATAATAAACAGTATCAGACTATTCTTGTAGGAAATACAGTTCAATTAATTATTGGTCAAAAATATAAAATTACTGCAAAATTGAAATTAAATGCAAAATATAGGTCTTGGCAGTACGAGCCTATTTCTATTATTAGTACTAAACCTAAAACACAAGACGAACAACAAAAATTTCTTGAATCAATCGTAACTAAGAATCAGGCAAAAACACTTATTGAAAATTATCCTAATATTGTTGATGATGTAATTAATGGAACGGATAATGTTGATATTTCTAAATTACATGGTATTGGTAAAACTACATATTCTCAGATTAAAAATAAAATTCTTGATAATTTTGTAATTTCAGATATTCTTGTGTTGCTACAGCCGCTTGGAATTACATTCAACATGATTAAGAAGTTATTGAAAGAAGAATCTAATCCTGCATTACTAAAACAGAAGTTGATTGATAATCCATATATTATGACAAAAATTAAAGGATTTGGTTTCAAAACAGTTGATGCCTTAGCACTTAAATTAAATCCAAATGTTAGATTATCAAAACAAAGAACGTATGCTTTTATTATATATTACTTGAAAGATATAGGAGAAAACGTAGGCCATACTTGGGTAAGGGAAAATGTTCTTGAAAGTGCTGTAATAAACAATATTAATGAATGTATTGATATTTATCATGATATTATTAAACTTGAAAAGCAAAAGAATGTGATTCTTTATTTTGAGGACGATAAAGTAGGGCTTGCAAAATATCATGAACTTGAATCAAACATTTTCAACATTCTTGTCTCACTGAATAATTACAGTAAGTCATTTAAAGTAAACATTGAAGATGGAATTCAAGAAGCAGAGAAAGAACAAGGCTTTAATTTTAGTGATGAACAGAATCAAATTATCAGGAGGGCATTTGAAAATAACGTAACTATTATCTCTGGTCGAGCTGGTACAGGGAAGACCTCAATATCAAGAGCAATTCTTAAAATCTATAAGAATGCAAATTATCGTATTGGTGCGTGTGCACTTAGCGCAAAGGCAGCTCAACGTATTACTGAGGCAACAGGTTTCCCTGCTTCAACAATTCATAGAATGTTAAGTTGGCAAGGCGAAGGGGGTTTTACTTATAATCATTTTAATCCATTGCAATACGATGTAATTTTACTTGATGAAGCATCAATGGTAAATGTTCCAATATTCTATGCTTTACTATCAGCCATTAGAGAAGGTAGTAGGGTGATTATTTGTGGAGATGATAAACAGTTACCGCCTATTGGTTATGGAAATGTATTTGGTGATTTGATTCAAAAGCCAGATATATTTAACGTCAATCAACTTACTCATGTACATAGGCAAGCAGAAAAATCAGGTATTCTTTCAGATGCAAATAAAATCAGAGAAGGTATTTATCCGATTAAACGGCCTGAATTGAAAATTGTTAGCGGCGAATTGAAAGATATGGTTTATATGTTTAGAGATAATAGAGAGGCACTTCGTAATCTTGCTATCAAAACATATCTAAAGTCAATTCAAGAAGATGGTATGGATAACGTGGTAATTATTACACCGAGAAAACAGAACTGTATTAATAGTACAGTAGAGATTAATAAAATAATTCAAAATGCGCTTATTTCCAAAGACACGGAATACATGAAATATGGGGATAAAATATTTAAATTGGGAGCAAAGGTGATTCAAAGAAAAAACAATTATGATAAGAATGTGTTTAATGGTGAGATTGGTTATATTAAAAAGATTTGGAATGAAGGTAAAGTTACTAAATTTGAAGTAGATTATAAAATGAACAATGAAATTAAAACTATTGATTATACAAAAAGCGAATTGGATCAAATTGATTTGGCTTATGCAATGACCGTACATTTATGTGTTCCTAAAAATACATATATTTATACAAATAAAGGATTAATTGAAATTGATAAATTAAATAATACTAAAAATGAATTTGAATATAATCCAATTAAATCTGATATTAAAGTATTTAATGGATATAACCTTGAACAACCATCTTATTTTTATAATGCTGGAAAATCAGAATGCAAAACAATTAAAACAGGAAGAGGTTTTGAGTTAACTGCTACATTAAATCATGGAGTTAATGTAATAAATCAAAATTTTGAAATTATAAGAAAAGATATGAATAAATTAACAACTAATGATTTTGTTCTTTTAAGATATGGTCAAAATATATTTGGCAATATTAAAGAAATTCCAAAACAATATTTTAATATTGAAGTAGATGTACGAGCAAATAAGTATAATTTGCCCAAAGTTTTAACAAAAGATTTTGCAAGATTTTTAGGGTATATTGTTGCAGATGGAACGATATATGAAAAAGGATTTCGTTATTCTAAAAGAGATTTATCTACAGTTCAAGATTTTAAGCGAGTAACTGATAGTATATTTGGCACAAATTATAATATTATTCCGCAACATAATAAATATGAATATACAATAAATTCTACGCAAATTTCTAAATTTTTATTCAATATAGGAGGAATGTTTCCGCATAATAAATATGTTCCAGATATTATATTGCAAAGTTCAAAAGAGATGCAATGTGAGTTTTTAAAAAGTGTATTTGAAGATGGCACAGTCAATGTAAAAAATGGAATTTTTGATCATGTTGAATTAGTAATGATTAATAAAAAAATGCAAAAACAAATAGCTTTAATGTTATTAAACATGGGTATAAAAACCACGTTGTATACAACTACAAAGAAAATAAAAAATGGAACAGATACAATTTATCATATTTACATTTATAAACAAGATGCAATTTTATTTGAAAAATATATAGGCTTTATATGCGACAGAAAAAATAATAATTTACATTTATGTAATCAGAAAACTTATTGTTGTCCGTGCAAATCATTTCCTTATTTAAAAGAAATTTTAATTTGCATTGCTAAAAAATACAATTTGCCATTACAAAAAGCAGGAGTTTATAAACTTACTAACAATATAACATATAATATGTTTAATAGATTTTATAATAGCAATGATGTGTTAAAGCAAGATGATAAAATGAATAATATAAAAAATATCATTGATAAATTTGATGTTCAGCAAATTGTTAATATAACATCTTCGATTCAAGATACAGTATGCATTACAATGCCACAAACACATCAATTTATTCAAGATGGATTTTATGGATGGAATTGTCAAGGAAGTGGATATAAGACAGTTATTGTTATCATTGACAACACACATTACACATTACTTGATACTTGCTTGTTGTATACAGCTATTACAAGGGCTAAGAAGAGATGTTTGCTTGTAGCTGAACCTTCAGCATTTAAAAAGTGTTTGAACACAAATAAAAGCATTATAAGACAGACATGGTTAAAAGATATGCGATAAATATCGATTTCATTCTATAGTATTAAATATTAAAAGGAGATAATAAATTATATCAAAAATATTAAATGACAAATATTAT
>ENA-UOOM01001020-UOOM01001020.1-fermentation-metagenome-genome-assembly--contig:-NODE-1020-length-28806-cov-11.491287_pt1 | contig 28806 bp, 26 predicted proteins | sample MGYA00245781_ERZ724031 | MGnify/ENA primary metagenome ERZ724031 (study PRJEB28704, sample SAMN03018317) | fermentation metagenome | biome: anthropogenic terrestrial biome; feature: soil... | reverse complement strand
TTCAATTTCCAAATAATCCACTGAATTTTGAGCGCTTTTTGTGGCGAAAATAATCATTATAGCACACTAATATAGTATCGTCCCCTATAACTTGTATATCCTCCCATTTTATTATAATATCATCATCTCTTCCAAACAAGCCAAAACAGCGTAAGCGGCCATAAATTACAATTGCGATTACTTTAGCGGTTTTAGTGTCTATCTCTACATCACAAACACACCCTAAGCGTGTACCGTTTTTGATATTTATAACTTCTTTATGGCGCATATCAATAATTCTGCAACTCACGCTTTCACCCCCTATACAAATATATGCCATAATCTATAATATAATTAGTTGACTTTCATCGAAAAAAATGATAAAAATATAATACTACTGTATTAGGAGGATAAGTAATGAATATTTGGCATGACATTTCACCAAAAAGAATTCAATCAGAAAACTTTTGTGCAGTCATAGAAATACCCAAAGGCTGTAAAGTTAAGTACGAGCTTGATAAAGAAACCGGTTTGCTTGTAATGGATAGAATTCTTTACACATCGACTCATTACCCTGCAAACTATGGCTTTATTCCTCGTACTTATGCAAATGATAATGACCCCTTAGATGTTTTGGTACTTTGTTCAGAAGATATCAACCCTCTCGCCTTGGTCCGTTGTTATGCAATTGGTGTAATTATTATGATAGATAATGGTTTGAAAGATGAAAAGATAATTGCAATACCATTTAATGATCCAAACTATAACAGCTATCATGATATTAATGAGCTTCCAAAGCATATCTTCGATGAAATGACACATTTCTTTTCAGTTTACAAACAACTTGAAGGTAAAGTTACTGCAATAGATGAAGTAAAAGGTGCTGAAGATGCTAAAGAAATTATACAAGAGAGCATTGACCGCTATTTAGACCATTTTTGTAAATAGGAATTAGTTAATGATTGTATGTTAATATTATGCGAGCCGCTGAATTTATCCAGCGGCTCGCATCCTTATATATCTTTTTTTATTTTATCAAGAGCTGCCTTTTCAAGTCGTGAGACTTGTGCCTGGCTGATACCTATTTCTGAAGCTACCTCCATTTGAGTTTTGCCTTTAAAGAATCTCATAGATAAAATATTTTTTTCTCTGTCATTCAAATCTTTTATAGCTTGTTTAAGTGATATTTCGTCAAGCCAATTTGAATCATCATTGTTATCCCCAACTTGATCCATAACGTATATTGTGTCTCCCCCATCTGAAAAAACCGGTTCATAAAGAGACACCGGCTCTACAATCGACTCAAGAGCAAGAACTACGTCTTCTCTGCGAATATCCAACTCTTTAGAAATTTCATCAATTGTTGGTTCACAATTATTCGAAGCAGTCAATCTTTCCTTAGCCTGCATAGCTTTATACGCAGTATCACGTAGTGAACGGCTTACACGAATAGAATTATTATCTCTTAAATACCTTCGTATTTCTCCGATTATCATAGGGACACCATATGTGCTGAAACGAACACCTTGACTAATATCAAAATGATCAATTGCTTTAATTAAGCCTATACAGCCCACTTGAAATAGGTCGTCCAAATTTTCACCGCGATTAGTAAACCGTTGTATAACGCTTAAAACCAATCTTAAATTTCCTTTTATTAATTTCTCTCTTGCTTCTTTATCTCCCTCCTTTACGCGGCGAAGCAATTCCATTTTCTCTTTTTCAGAAAGTACTTTTAATTTTGAGGTGTTAACCCCGCAGATTTCGACTTTATTATACTGCATGTTGTTCCCTCGTTTCCATGGAATAACTTACTATCATTATTACCACCCATGAGGTAATTAATGCGGTATAAAAATAAAAATATTAAATCAATATAGAATTGCTTGTTTATTTTTTTTTAGTGTATAATAATTATATCGTATTCCTTTTGTTTTATTAGAGGTGAAATGATGAAAATAAATATGCCAGCACAAATAAAATATGTTATAAACAAATTTACAGATGCCGGATATAAGGCTTATATAGTAGGTGGTTGTGTCCGTGACAGTTTGCTGGGTTTGATTCCAAACGATTGGGATATCACAACAAATGCTTTACCTAACCAAATTAAGTTTATTTTAAGTGATTGTAAAATAATTAATACAGGGATAAAACACGGGACTGTAACTGCTGTTGTAAAAAATATGTTTATAGAAATTACTACTTTTCGTACAGAAAGTGCATATTCGGATAATAGACATCCTGATAAAGTTGAATTCACTGATTCTCTGAAAGAAGATTTATCCAGAAGGGATTTTACAGTAAACGCTCTTGCCTACAATGATAAAGTTGGGATAGTTGATTGCTTTGGCGGCGTTTTAGATATTAATAACAAAAAAATCAGATGTGTTGGCAATCCCGATTTACGTTTTAATGAAGATGGGTTAAGGATATTACGCGCTTTGCGTTTTTCCTCTGTCCTTGGTTTTCAAATAGAAAAAACAACATCGCAAAGTATTTTAGACAACGGTTCTTTGTTGAACAATATTGCTTGTGAGAGAATAAACTCTGAATTTACTAAACTACTGTGTGGAAATGCAGATAGTGTTTTAAGAGAATACAGAAGTGTAGTCGAACAATTCATACCTGAAATAAAATGCATGGTAGGGTTTAATCAACATAATCCTCACCATATTTTTGATATATGGGAACATACTTTAAAATCCGTTTCTTCAATAAAGGCTGATCCAATATTAAGATTAACAATGTTATTTCATGATATTGGTAAACCTCATTGTTTCTCTAAAGACTTAGAAGGCATTGGTCATTTTTATGGGCATAGTAGAATAAGCGCAGTAATTGCAAACAAAGTAATGAAAAGGCTTAAATACGACAATTTAACAATATCTACTGTTACAGAACTTATAGAGCTTCATGATTTGCCGCTTTTTGCAGATGAAAAATTAGTTAAGCGAAGACTCAGCCGGCTTGGAGAAAAAAAGTTTCGACTCCTTTTAAAAGTTAAGTATGCGGACACAAAAGCATTAAATCCACAATATTATTACAGACTAAGCTATTTGAAAAAAATTGAAGCAGCTCTTAATAAAATCATAAAACAAAATTCATGCTATTCTTTAAAAAATCTAAAAATCAATGGGAAAGATTTATTATCGTTAAACATTCCCGAAGGAATAGAAATAGGAAGAATGCTCTCAAAACTTTTAGACGCTGTCATTGATGGTAAATGCCTGAATGAATACGATAAACTTATTGAATATGCATTTAAATTAAAGGATGATAAAAATGAATGAGTTTGTAGAACATACTTTTAAACCAATTTATAATGATAAATCAAAAGTTTTAATATTAGGAACAATGCCATCTCCTAAGTCACGAGAAAATGGATTTTATTATTCACACCCACAAAACCGTTTTTGGCGGGTAATTTCAGAATTATATAATAAAAAATTACCACGGACTAACAATGAAAAGATTAAGCTTTTATTGGATTGCCATATCGCACTATGGGATGTTTTGAAAAGCTGTAATATAAACGGTGCTGACGACAGCAGCATAAAGAATCCGGTTGTAAATGACATAAATGGATTATTAGAACATACAAATATATGTATAGTGTTTACAACCGGTGCAAAAGCTTCATCACTTTATAAAAAATACTGTTCTGAATCCATTAAAATTCCATCAATTGCATTGCCTTCAACAAGTCCTGCAAATTGCCGATTTTATAACTTTGACAGTTTAAAAGAATCATATAAAATTATAAAATACTATACTGATTAACCAGTTACAAAACAAAAAAGGCGGGCATTTTGCCCGCCTATATAAATTTTTAACTTACACGTTCTAAATCTTTTTTTAATCTTTCTATAATCCTTTTTTCAAGACGTGATATGTATGATTGAGAAATTCCAAGGGTATCTGCCACTTCTTTCTGGGTATGCTCTTTCGTATTGTTAAGTCCAAAGCGCAGCTTCATAATCTGCCGTTCTCGCGGTGCTAAATGCGAAACTGCCTCTAATAATAAATCCTTTTCAACCTCTTGTTCGATATTACGATTAACAACATCCTGATCGCTTCCTAAGATATCTGACAGCAAAAGTTCATTTCCGTCCCAATCCACGTTTAAAGGATCATCAATTGAAATTTCATTTTTCAATTGGGAGCTTTTTCTCAAAAACATCAGAATTTCGTTTTCGATACACCTGGAAGCATAAGTAGCTAATTTTATTTTCCTTTCGGGGCGAAAAGTATTAACTGCTTTAATTAGTCCAATTGTACCTATTGAGATTAAATCTTCTACGCCTGCATTGTTGGATTCAAATTTCTTTGCTATGTACACTACAAGCCTTAGGTTATGGGTTATAAGAGGTTCCCTTGCGTTAGGAACATCGTTCATAACGTTTTCCATGACCTTTTTTTCTTCCTCTTTAGTAAGCGGAGGCGGTAAAGTTTCAGGACCATTAATATAGTGAATTTGTTCGCTAAGCCCTAACTTTAACCATAACAAAGAAAATATATTTCTGATTTCCCGTATTAGCTTATTCATTCCCATTTTTACAATTTCCTTTTGCCGCCGCCGCTGCGGCTAATTATACGACTGCCTACGGCCAAATTTAGGCAGTCTCTTTTTGCAATAAATCCGGATTTAAAAGTGCGCTGAAAGTACCAAATTTAGAATTTGTTAAAGCTATATATACTTCATCAGTTTCTATATTTTTCTCCCCGAAACATACCGTTAGTTTATCCGGCTTAAATGCCTGGAGTAAACCCCCGCCTGAAACATCTTGAAATGGTACAAACCTAATTTTACCACTGCTTTGGTCAGGAACCATATTATGTAATGCTTTTTTATCGACTACAACTACCGGTGCATTTGAAAACGGTTCAGTAAGAGTATTCCCGGTATCTACTTTTGCAGTGCATGAAACTGATTTACCATCAAAGTCAATAATAATATTGCAAAATAGTTCTTTGGGATTTTCTCTGCCTGTAATTCTTTGAATAAACCTTATAACTAAATAACAAATCACTGTTAAGACAATCAACATTAACGGTGATATATTAAAATAAACTACAGAATTTTTAATAATAAGCCCTTGAGGTGCAATAAAGTACCACATTGCAATCATAAAACCTGCGAAAGCAAAACTTATAATATAAAATGAGGTCAATTCCCTTATAAACTGCTTTAACCCACAAATGGGATATGCAATTAAAATTATTACTGCAGATATTACTATTTTTAATAAAAATGATAAAAATAGATTTAATTCAGGCAATAGTATTATAAGTGAGCAAAAAGCACCTAAAGCAGAGGCGGCAATTATTCGTATACGTTTAACTTTAATTGATAGAAATTTTGTAACAGACAAAAGTAAAAAATAATTTATAAAAAGATTAATTCCTATTAATACATCTATGTAAATCTTCTGCTTCAAGGATATCCCTCCCTGCGCTAAAATTATTATAACTATACACGATTAAACTTTATGTCATAAAATGTATTTGTTGTAAAACAATTAAATAGTAAAAAACACCGGCCCTAAGGCCGGTATTCTTTTACTGCTGGTTTGCATTTTGAAATTTCTGTTTAGCTTGTTGAATTTTCTGTTGTTCGGCAGAAGGTGTTGGATACCAACCACGTTTCTTCATTACATCAAAAACATCAGCTTGAATTTGGTGTTCTTCATTTAAAATTCTCATAAATTCGTCTCTTACATTTGGAGTTGCACATTCGTTAGCAAAACTATTATAGTTTCCTGTAATAAATTTTTGTGATGCTAATACATCATTTAAAAGTTCTTTATCCTGCATTTGTGAATTATCCATTCCTTTTCACCCCTTAGTTTAAAAAGCTTAAAAGCTTATCATAATGTGACTGGTGCTGTGTAGCTATAGAATCGCACTTTTGCTTAATTTCGGAGTCCGTACTCATTTGTGAATATGCTCTGAACTTTGTAACAAGAAGCTTTTCCCCGCTTAACTGATCTTCTATAGCGGACAATTCTTTTTCTGTCAACGCCAATTAAAACACCCCCTTTTAATTTATATTTCTTATTTTTTACTTATTAAAACAAAATATACACATTATATACATTAAAATTTATTTAAGGCATTTCTATGTAGCCTCTCTTCTCTCTTCTTCTTCCATTCCAAGACCAAAACTGATAGATAAAGCCTGATTTACCTGAGACATAGACATATTGTCGAGTCGTCCCATACGTTCCTTCAATCGGTGTTTATCAATCGTACGTACCTGTTCAAGCAATACAACCGAATCTTTTGAAAGTCCGGTGTTATGAGAATTAAGCATAATATGAGTTGGAAGATCTGCCTTTGACCGCTGACTTGTAATTGCGGCAGCTATTACAGTTGGGCTAAACCTATTACCAACATCATTTTGAACAATTAAAACCGGTCTGACTCCTCCTTGTTCGGAACCTACTACCGGGCTTAGGTCAGCATAATAAATATCTCCTCTTCGAATATTCACTTTTTTCACGCTCCGAATTATTTATGATATTGGGACTGCAAATATTCTTGACAAAAAATATTCCATTTATTCGCTGTATTCCCTAATTCATAATATTATTTTAGCTTTAAGCTTGACATAAAATTCCATCAAAAAATGAATATAGAGCTTGTAAATATTATTAATACTTTAATGATATACAAAAAGAGGGCTTTTACGCCCTCTTTTAAAACTTATCTTATTTAATATAATATATTATAATTGGAAAAATATATACCGACATAAAAATTAGTATTGATAAAACTATAAAAACAGCTGACGCAAAAGTCTCCAAAATGCATATTTTTTTATATTCCCATTTTTTATGCTTTGATAACAAAGAAAATATAGCTGTTACTATTATGCTCAGTAAAGAAATTATAGAACCTATTTTAAACCCTTTAGGTATGAATGTTAAAGAAATATTATTTAACCCTTTGCAGAGCTTAACAGCCATCATAGAATCAAATACTTTGACAATTGCACTCTCATTGTTATTCACAAATGCTGTAAAGCCATTATTGCATGTAATGGGAATAAGCAGATAGTCATCATCATTTTCTGAATTAATTGTACCGGTTATTTTGTTTCTATTTTGTTCTAAATTAATAGTTTTCACTTTTTTTAATGAATTTTCTAAAACTTCGTCTTTTAGTCCTGCAATTCCAAATGAAACAGCGTCAACATCTTTTAATAACCTAATTTCTATATTTACAGTTTCATTTTCAAAAGTTCCCAAATTAACAAGTCCGTTTTGTTTTTGGCTTGGATATTCTTCCTGCAGCAGTTTTCCATTGACATAAATTGAAAAACTTGAATTAATAGGTTCAATCAGATTATTCGATAATTTGTCAAAACAATCAAAGTATAATGTTTGTTTTTCACTTACAGGAATTGAATATATCATAACACCGTTAAACATATTGTCTTTCAATGTGAGTTTATGTGTATCTCCTAAAGTATAATTAAGATTATTAAACCATGTAGGTCTATACTTTACAAACAGTTTTTCTTTACTGTTAAAAACCGATTCAAAAATATACTGCTGAATATCAAATCTATCTGTTAAAGGTATATTTTTTATATCATTTATATTTTCTGTTTGCATTATAATTCCTATCGGAAGTGACAATTTATTTTGCTTAATGCTATATTCTTCATTGCTGTAAATAATCTTATCATCAACATTACTCTTTTTCGTATTGATTACTGAATACTTATTCCCCAAAATGGCATCTGTTAATTTCGTACCTCCGTTTGAACCTACTTCCATCCAATATGATGAATAGCCTAATTTTTTCATTGTATACATAAAATCTTGGCTTGTTAAAGAAGTATAATGGTTTAATGTATTGTAACCAAGACTTCCTACAAGATTAACATCAAAATACTTTTCATCTGTTTTAACGCGAAATAAACTGTTATCTTTAATTTTGTCGCTTAAATCTATTATCGGTATTTCATTTTTTATACTTCGTGATGCAGAGGCGATATATACGCTTGAATTGAAAATTGCTTCAAGAACAACTACTGCACACAAGAATATTGAAAACACTAATTTACTTAATTTTTTATATTTATATAAAAGTATAATTATAAAATAAGCAAACGTTGTAATTAATGAAAATATTATCAATAAACGAAAACCTTGACTGTTTCCCCATAACGTTCTGGTGTATGCAATTACCGCATTGTAATCCATTTCTAAGATAATACATCCTGCAACAAAAACAATACTAACACAAACCATTGCTACAAAAATTACTGCTAAATTACTGGATTTAATGGAAATAGTTGAATGATTAATATAGGATATTATATGAGCAAATAAAATTAAGCCGAAAAATATTGTTATATATCCATATCGGACAGGAAAAGCCTGATAATTTCCTGTATGCCACATTTTATTAATAGGTTCAATAAATACCGGTATTAATGTGAGTATAAAAATTAAAAAAGTGTAATGCACTGTTTGAGGTAATTTTTTTAGAAATAGTAAATATAAAATTATGCCGCAAAAAACAGCTGAAGTACAAAGTATGACTGAGACAGTCGTATCAAATCTTGTAAAAAAGCCACCGGTTTTTAAGCTTGATATTATACTTCCGGTTCTCGCTGAATTCAAATACTGCATTAATGAAGGAAGCCAAATAACGGCAGTTATGAGTGCAACCATTAAAGTTGATATGCATAATAAAAAAATGTTTTTACGTCTTTTTTCTTTTGAAGTAATAAGGTAAGTATAAATTCCAAATGACAGTACAATAAAAATGGAGACCATATAGCTTAAATAAAAATTCACTGCCATTATAGCTGAAAACGAGATGATGTATAATAAGACTTTTCCTTCATCTATAAGTTTAGATAAACCCAAGAGCAATATTGGGAAAAGATACATTATATCAAGCCAAACATTATTTTGATAATAGAACATTGTGTAGCCACAAAATGCGTACATAACTGATATTGCTGCATTTTGAAGAATATGAAGATTACTAAACTTGTTCTTAAAATATAGACTTGCTGTAAATGCACTTAGCATCATTTTAAGTAAAACTAAAATGTTTGCGAAAAAATACATATCAGCTTTATCTACAAATGCAACCAAAAATGTAAACGGGCTGGATAGAAAAAACAGAAAAACTCCCCAAAAACTCATACCACCTGCATTTTGCATATTAAGGAACATGTCTGCTTTTCCTGAAAGTATATCCTTAAAATCCATTAAAAAAGGTATAACCTGCTGATTCATATCACACCATGAAAGAGTTTTGTCTCCGAAGGGATACAGACGGCAAGCGTAAAACACCGAAAGTAAGATAATCATTACGAATACCGGAGCAATAAGACATGAGCGGTTTTTCTTCATTCGGTTTACCTCCAAAATAGTCAATACAATAATTATAAAGAATTATAGATTAAAAATCAACATAAATAGACCCGTACCAAGTTATTGGTACGGGTCTACACTTAATTAAAAAATTAATTTTCAAGGTTAACTTTATGGTAAACCTTTTTTCCTTTTTTTATGATTACATATTTCTTTTCAAAATCTTTGTTTATAGATAATCTCGATGTAATGGATGAAACCTTTACATCATCTACAGCTATTCCTCCTTGTTGAATCAACCGTCTTGCTTCGCCCTTGGACGGAACAAGTTTTGTTTTCTGTAACAAATCAAGAATACCAATCTCTCCATCTGCAAAATCACCCGAAGTAACCGTACTTGAAGGCATATTATCAGTATTTGTACCTTTACCGAATAAAGCTTTAGCGCCTTCCTGCGCTTCAATGGCAGCTTTTTCTCCGTGAATAAGTTTTGTAACTTCAAAAGCGAGTATTTCCTTTGCTTTGTTAAGTTCACTGCCTTTAAGCTTTTCAAGCTCGGCAATTTCTGACAGCGGTAAAAAAGTAAGAATTTTTAAGCATTTAACGACATCAGCATCATCGACATTTCTCCAATATTGGTAAAACTCAAAAGGAGAAGTTTTTTCCGGGTCAAGCCAAACAGCGCCTTTTTCAGTTTTACCCATCTTTTTACCTTCACTTGTTGTTAACAGTGTAAATGTCATTCCGTAAGCTTCTTTACCTTCTTTACGGCGTAGCAACTCAACACCGCCTATGATATTGCTCCACTGATCATCACCGCCAAGCTCAAGCTGACAATTATATCTATGATTAAGCTCTAAAAAGTCGTAGCTCTGCATAAGCATGTAGTTTAGCTCAAAAAATGATAATCCTTTTTCAAGCCTCTGCTTGTAGCATTCAGCAGCAAGCATACGATTTACCGAAAAATGCACCCCAATATCACGAATAAACTTAATATAGTTCAAATCTAACAGCCAATCACCATTATTAGCCATAATAGCCTTGCCATCTGAAAAGTCTATTAACCTTGACATTTGTTTTTTAAAGCATGAAATATTATGATCGATTTCTTCTCTTGTAAGCATTTTACGCATATCGCTTTTGCCGGACGGGTCACCAACCATACCGGTTCCTCCGCCAAACAAAGCAATAGGAGTATGGCCTGCTCTCTGCATGTGTGCCATAACCATAATTTGTACAAAATGTCCTACATGTAGGCTGTCAGCGGTCGGGTCAAATCCAATATAAAATGATGTTTTGCGGTTATTAAGAAGATCTTTAATCTTCTCTTCATCTGTCATTTGAGCAATTAAGCCCCTTGCTTTTAATTCATCAAAAACTCCCATAATAAATCCTCCATTTTTAGGGGACAAAAAACGCCCCCTGTAATATTTTACAGAGGGCGGAATAACCGCGGTACCACCTCAGTTCACCGTAGCTTCACAGCCACGGCCTTATGGGTACATTATAATACCCTTATGCTGTAACGTACACTTTTACGGCTAAATCTAATTGCAACTATTACATTGCGTTCGACTTAGCAACTCCGGGAGGTATTTTCAACTGATTTATGCTCCTGCTTCCACCAACCGCAGGTTCTCTTTACCATTCAATTAGTTTACTTTTTCCCATCACAGTCATTGTTATGCATTATAACGAATTGAATTAATCTTGTCAAGTATTATTGCCATTCTGAGCCATTTTAAGCATTTCAGCAGCATTTTCAAGTAAAAGTGGTGTAATTTTAGTTCCACCCATTATTCTCGCAAGTTCATTCTTTCTTCCGTCATAATCCAATTCTTCTACATTTGTATATGTTTTATTATTTGCCACTTGTTTTTTTATAAGATACTGCGTATCTGCCAAAGCCGCAATTTGTGCCAAATGGGTAACACAAATTACCTGTCTGTTATTGGCTACTTCATGCAGCTTTAGACCAACTTTTTGCGCCGCACTTCCACTTATGCCTGTATCAATTTCATCAAAAATCAAAGTATTTATATCATCTTTTCCTGCAAGAACCGTTTTAATTGCAAGCATTATACGAGAAAGTTCACCGCCTGAGGCAATTTTAGCCAAAGCTTTCGGTGGTTCCCCTGCATTAGTTGAAATTAGAAATTCTAATTTATCACAACCAAGAGAATTAAGCGGACAATCTTCCTGTTTTATTTCAAAATCAATATTCGGCATATCTAAAAACTTTAGTTCTTCTTTTACTCTTTGCTTAAAAACTGCAGATGTCTTTCTTCTTTTCTCAGATATATCTTTTGCAATTATATTTGCTTTCTTTTTTAAATCCTCATACATTTGCGAAAGTTCAGAAACTTTTTTATCTGAAAGCTGTATTTCGTTTAATTGCAATTTGCAATTATCAAGGAAGTCAAGCATTTTATCTACTGTGCCGCCATATTTCAGAGAAAGCCTGTATATTGAGTCAAGCCTTACCTCGATTTTTTCTAATTCAACCGGGTCATATTCAAGTTGAGAAGAATACCCTCCTAACTCTTGACTACAATCTTCTAAATCGTACTGTATGCTATGCATTCGTTCGCATAAATCATGTATATCAGGTATGTACTTTTCTACATTGCATAATGCATCTGCAGCAGCTGCAACAGCTGATAGCGCACCGGCATAATTGTCATCACCATCTAAAGCACAACTTGCAGCATTGATGGACTTTATAATTTTTTCACTGTTTAAATATCTTGTACGTATTTTATTTAGTTCATCCTGTTCACCCGGGTGAAGATTTGCTGCTTCCAACTCATTTATTTGGTAAGTTAATAAATCAATTTGTCTTGCTTTTTGAAACTCATCAATATTGTATGATTCAAGAGCATTCCTTGCTTTTTTCATATTATTATATGCATCGCTGTATTCATGCATTATTTTACTTGGCACGCCCAAACGGTCAATATATTTTATATGTAAATCGGGTGAAAGCAAACTATAATTTTCATGCTGACCATGTATGCTTATAAGAAAAGATCCGATTTTTTTGAGCGCTGAAACCGTAGCCGGTCTACTGTTAATTCGGCAGACTGATTTGCCATCTGAATGAATTTCACGCTGTATCATAATTGACCCGTCATCTTCCTGTGAAAAACCAAGTTCATACACTTTGTCTAATGCCTGTGTGCCGACATGAGTAAATACAGCAGTAACATAAGCAGATTTTGCACCTGTACGCACTATATCCCGTGTCATTCTTTCACCGAGAATTGCATTGATTGAATCAATAACAATAGATTTTCCTGCACCTGTTTCGCCAGTCAAAACGTTTAGCCCTGAATGAAAATTTATTTCAGCTTTTTCAATCACAGCTATATTTTCAATGTAAAGCTTTAACAGCATTGCAATCACCTTACTAATTTTTTAAGTTCTGTTACCAAATTTTCAGCATATTCTTCATTTTTCATAACTATAAATATCGTATCATCACCGGCTAAAGTGCCTACAGCGCCTTCCCATTTCATTGAATCCATTGCTGCACAAACAGCGTTAGCCATACCGGTAAGACATTTAATAACAACTATATTACAAGCATAGTCTATATTAACCGCAGAATCAGAAAACAATGAATAAAATTTTGATGAAAAATCATTTATACTGTCCATATTTACAGTGTATTTATATTTTCCATCCTGTGACAGAGTTTTAACAAGCCTCAGTTCTTTTATATCACGGGAAACAGTTGCTTGAGTTACCTCAAATCCTGCTTCCCTAAGCAGGCGAAGCAGCTCCTCTTGCGTGTCAATGTTAAACTCATTGATTAATTCAAGAATTTTTGCGTGTCGTCGTGCTTTCAAACTAATTTCTCCTTTCAGTTAATTTGTCATTTACAACTTCATAAAAATTACTGCTTTTTATGTTAATAATTTTAACAACTCTATTGGAACGGCAGAACTCTACTTTTTGATTGTTTGCTATTTTCAAATTATTATCGCCATCTATTGAAAGTAATATTTCATTTCCATAAATTGATGATGCAGAAACGCTAAGTGTAGCATCCGGACTAAAAATCACAGGTCTCGTCATAAGAGAATGTGGACAAACCGGAGTTAAAAGAATACATCCGATACTTGGGTCTATTACAGGTCCGCCCGCAGATAAAGAATAGGCAGTTGACCCCGTGGGAGTCGAAATAATTAGGCCATCCGCTCTGTATTCACAAACATTTTTATTTTTATAACTAACTGTTAAATCAACAATTTTTGACAATGCTCCACGAGCGACTACTGCATCATTTAATGCAAAATATGTTTCTTTTTTTCCGTTGTTTTGTAATTTTATTTCAAGCATCATGCGGTTTTCTAAAGTATAATTGCCGTTAAATAAGTTTTCTAATTTATTTAACTCATCTGTTTCAAGTCCTGCGACAAATCCAAGTCTACCAACATTTATACCCAATATTGGCTTACCTGCTTCTGCAGCATGCCTTGAACAATGTATAATTGTACCGTCACCGCCCACTGCAATCATTAAATCACAATCTGAAAGCATCTTTTTAAAATTATCGTAAAAAATTATTTCTTGATTTTTAAAAAAGTCATGTAAAGTAGATTCCATGAATACCTGAGCGCCAAATTTTTGAACTGTATTTATCACTCTTGAAGTATGGAGACGCGCATTGTTCTTGCTTAAGTTTGGTATAATAACTATATTCAACTCAAACACCACCGTTTAGCTTATTATGGGACTCTTCTACAAGTTTCTTAATGTCAATTTCAGCACAAACAGGTTTATCGCTTTTTTGTAAATATAATAAATATTCTATGTTACCTTCAGGCCCTTTAACCGGTGAAAAAGTAAGTCCAAGAACAGTAAAACCATTTTCTAAGACAAATTGGGTAATTTTCTCTATAACTTCAATATGGACATTTTTATCTCTTACTACACCTTTTTTACCAACTTTTTCACGGCCTGCTTCAAACTGTGGCTTAATAAGACAAACAGCCTGTGCATCTTCCTTCATGAATTTTCGCGCAACAGGAAGGACAAGCTTTAGTGATATAAATGCTACATCGACACTAAAAAAATCGACCAAATCAGGCACTTGTTCACAAGTAATATATCGAATATTGGTACGTTCAAGATTAACTACTTTAGGGTTTGTTCTAAGCTTCCACGCTAACTGACCATAGCCTACGTCGATAGAGTAAACTTTTTTAGCTCCGTTTTGAAGCATACAATCAGTAAACCCACCGGTAGAAGCACCAATATCCATAGTTATTTTATTATCTAAATTTATTGGAAATACTTTCATTGCTTTTTCAAGTTTATAGCCGCCTCGGCTAACGTACGGCATTGTTTTACCGCGTACTTCAATGTCTGTATCTACAGGGAATGCAGTTCCCGGTTTGTCTGATTTTTGGTTGTTTACATATACATTTCCCATCATTATCATAGTTTGAGCCCTTTGCCTGCTTTCAGCAAGTCCTCGCTCAAACAATAAACAATCCAGCCTTTTTTTCTCTATCAATTTTTGCACTCCGTTGTTATCATATTTACCATACCTTTATCATCAAGGCCAAGCGAGTGAAGCGACTGCAGCATTGTGGCATGCGGTACAAAATTTGTAATTCCGCGTAAAAAATATTTTCCACGGAAATTATTTTTTAATAATAAATAGCCAAAATGCTCTCCTACACCACCTAATTGAATACCTTCTTCAAAGAAAAACACCTTCTTAGTATTCAGTGCGATTTTTACGGCATCTTCATCGATTGGTATTATTCTGTTTAATTTTAGAATCTTAACTCGTATACCTAAATCTCTCAATTCTGAAAATGCTTTGCAGGCAAAAGAAAAAAGTCTGCCATAAGTAACAATGCAAATTTCCGCATTGTTGTCTCCGCAAATATCATAATATAAATATTTACTCTCAAAATCAAAAGGTTTAAACAGTTGCTTTCCTCGAGGATATCTAACTGCAGAAACGCCCTTGCAATTATAGATTGCATCATTAAAATCAGCATAAAGTTCGTCATAATATGAGGGTGCATATACAGTTATATTTGGTATTGTATTTAAAAAAGCTACATCAAAAATTCCTTGGTGTGTTTCGCCGTCTTCCCCAACTATTCCAGCACGATCAATGGCAAAAGTAACTTTTACCCTTTGAATAGCTGCATCATGAATAATCTGGTCATATCCACGCTGTAGGAAAGTAGAATAAATTGCGCAAACAGGGAGCATTCCGCCTGCTGCCAAGCCTCCTGCAAAAGTTACAGCATGTTCTTCTGCAATTCCCGTATCGAAAAATCTATTGGGAAACATTCTTGCAAATGAAGTTAATCCTGTACCCATTTGCATAGCTGCCGTAACAGCGCAAATTCGTTTATCGCTACTTGCTAAATTACATAGGTTGCTTCCAAACACACTTGAAAAATTCTCACCGGTAGACAATGATTTTCCTGTTTTAATATTGAATTTTGAAATTCCGTGGAATGCACCTGGATTTTGTTCTGCAAATTTATATCCTTTTCCCTTACATGTCAGTACATGTATCAGTACGGGATGATCAATATTCTTAACATTTTCAAATACATCAATCATTTTTTCTAAATCATGACCGTCAAAAGGTCCATAATAATAAAATCCCATATCGTCGAAAATTGTACTGTTATATAATATTTGCTTTAGAGCAGATTTTGATTTTGAAAGTACATGATGAATTTGCTTACCTGCAATTGGAAATTTGTCTACTGCATTTTCAACGTTACCTTTAACTTTAAAATATACCGGTTTAGTGCGAATATGAGCCAAATAACGCGCAATTGAGCCCACGTTCCGTGATATTGACATTGTATTGTCATTAAGTATTACAATAAAATTCTTTTTAAATCTTCCTGCATTATTCAGACCTTCATATGCTAATCCTCCGGTTAGAGCACCGTCACCGATAACTGCAATTGTGTTTCCCTGTTCACCGGACAATGCTTTGGCATTAGCAATCCCAAGCGCGGCCGAAATTGATGTACTGCTGTGGCCGGAAGTAAAGCAGTCATAATTGCTTTCAAAACGATTGGGGAATCCCGAAAGTCCACCCTTTGTTCTTATTGTAGAAATTGCATCGCGTCTTCCCGTTAAAATTTTGTGTGTATATGATTGGTGTCCAACATCCCAAACAATCTTGTCATTTTGAGAATTAAACACTCTGTGAAGAGCTACTGTAAGCTCTACAACACCTAAGTTTGAAGCTAAATGCCCCCCATTATGCGAAACTGTTTTGATTATCGTTTTACGTATTTCTCCACATAAGCGATATAAATCCGCAATTGAGTACTTTTTTAGATCTTCAGGTGAATTTATTGAATTTAAAAGGTTATCCATTACTAAACCTCAATTTATTGTTGGCATTTACTTAATCATACCATTTATACATTTAGCAGCTGTAACTGTATTTTTTAATAACATAGATATTGTCATTGGCCCTACTCCACCCGGTACAGGTGTAATATATGAAGCTATTTTTTCTACATTTTCAAAATCAACATCACCGCATAATTTGCCATTTTCGTCACGATCCATACCTACATCAATAACCACGGCACCTTCTTTTACCATATCCGCCGTAACAAATTTTGGCTTTCCTACAGCAACAACAAGAATATCGGCATTTTTACATATCTCATTAAGATTTTTGGTTTTACTATGGCATATTGTAACTGTACCATTATTGTGGAGCAAAAGCATAGCCATGGGTTTTCCTACAATATTACTTCTTCCAATTACGACACAGTTTTTACCTTCTATATCAACATTTTGTGATTTGATAAGTTCAATAATACCCGCAGGAGTACATGGCAGGAAGTGAAAATTGCCAATCATAATTCTTCCTACATTTGCAGGATGAAATGCATCAACGTCTTTTTCAGGGTTAATTGCTTCAACAACAGCTTCTTCATCAAGTCCACTGGGCAAAGGTGACTGTACAAGAATACCATGAATATCTTTTTTATTATTTAGTTTTTCAACTAAATCCATTAATTCCTTTTGTGAAGTTGTTGCAGGAAGTGCATATTCTTCTGAATAAATTCCTGTTTGAGCACATGCCTTTTTCTTATTATTTACATATTTTCTTGAAGCAGGATCATCTCCTACGATTACTACCGCTAATCCCGGGGTTATTCCTTGTTTAGCCAATTCTTTTACTTCAAGTGTAACATCAGAACGAACAGATGCCGATACAGCCTTCCCATCAATTATCTTTGCCATAATAATGTACCTCCTATTTATTCAGTATCCTCAGTTGAGTCGTTGTTATTGGAATCTTGGTTAATTTCCGCCTCTTGTGAAGACTCTTCCGCCGTACTCCCTAAATTTTTAACCTCTTCTTCAGTATCTTTTTTATCTGCGTATTTAGTTTCATCAATATCTGTATTTTCTACATTTTCAAAAATTGTACTTGAGTTATCATCTATCATTTCCGCAGAAACTTCATCATGTATATTGTTTAACTCCATTATTTTAGGTAAACCGCAACCCGAAAGGGCAGTTCTTTTTCTAAATACAATTAATAGAATTATTCCGGCGATAACTGTTGCCGCAGCAACAACCTGTGATACTCTTAGAGGTATAATTGGAGTAATTAAACTGTCAGTTCTTAATCCTTCAATAAAGAAACGTCCTAAACCGTACCACATTAAATAAAGGATAAAAACTTGACCGTCGTATTGCCTATACTTTCGGCTGAATATATGTAGCAATATAAAACCTAAAAGGCACCAGAGCGATTCGTAGAGGAAGCAAGGATGAACAGGTCCATTAGCTACAATAGATGTATTTTCGCTAATCATACCCCAAGGTAAATTTGTCTCTTGACCGAATGCTTCCTGATTCATAAAATTGCCCCAACGGCCGATAGATTGTCCAATTAAAAAACCAAGCGAGGCAATGTCCAATATGGCCGGGATATTAATTTTACGCAGTTTTGCCATTAAAGCTCCAAAAAGCATACCGCCTATGATTCCGCCGTATATTGCAAGACCGCCCTCCCATATATACAATGCACTCAGGGGATCTTTTATATATTGACCGCTTGTATCAAATATTACGTAATATGCCCTTGCTCCAATAATGCCGCCTATAATACCTACAATAACGGTATCAATGAATTTATCTTCATCAACATTGAATTTTTTACAGCTTGACATTGCATAAATAAAAGCTAATAAAAATCCCACTGCTATGATTACTCCATACCACATGACCGAAAATTCACCGATAGTAAATGCAACCGGATTTATTTTGATGTTTATACCAAGTCCGGGGAATTGAACATTATACATATACTCCACCATTTCTCCACGCGAAGTGACTTTTTATGCTGAAATTTCACGTGGTAAATTTCAGCATATAAGCAAGTACATAATTGATTAATCTAATGGAAGAACAACCGAAAGAGCAGAACAATCTTCTTTAAACTGTGAATTTAAACGAGCATTTACAGAATTAATATCAGCTTCAGCAATAGCATCTACATAGTTAAACAATTCATGTCCGGTAAAGGTAAGTGCGGCCATCATATTAGCAATATTGTCGACACTATTAAACGATGAAATCATTCTTCCATAAACAGCTTTTTTTGCTCTTTCAAAAGCAGCAGAATTAATTCCTTTTTTACGCAAATCTGCCACTTCTTTATTTATTTCCTTTGCAACCGTATCCGGATCCTTAGATTCACCGGAAAATATAATCGAAGAATAACCGGGTCCTTCAAAGTATTCATAAGAAAACGATGACTGATTTATTAATCCGGCATCCAATAGTCTTTTAAAAAGCGGCGATGATTCAGAAGCAAGTACTTCTAAGAGTATTTCAGTTTGGGCAATTTGATTTGCTGTCTTACGATTTTCATCTGCATGCTCTTTAAAACCCAATTCAAATATTGGAGAAGCTACTGAAAGTTTTTGTTCAACTCTTGGTTTTACAACATCATCAGGTTCTTTTTCAAATATTCTATCAATCTTAACTGGTTTTGAAAGTTTAAGCATTTTATCACAAAGTTCAAGAACTTTATTATAATCAACATTTCCCACAACACATAAAACCATATTATTCAAGTTATAAAAAGTGTTATAGCATTTGTAAAGAAGATCCGGCGTGATTTTTGCAATACTTTCCACAGTCCCTGCTATGTCTAACTTAACAGGATGATTATGATAGAGAGCTCCTAAAAGGTTAAACATAACCCTCCACTGCGGATCATCATCATACATGCGGATTTCTTGTCCTATAATTCCCTGTTCTTTCTTGACCGTTTGTTCTGTAAAGTATGGTGATTGAACAAAATCAAGAAGAATTTCAAGGGACTCATATACATTATCTGTACATGAAAAAAGATAACATGTTTTATCAAAGGACGTATAGGCATTTGCAGAAGCGCCTGTCTTTGCATAGCGGGCAAATGCATCACCGTCTTCACTTTCAAAAAGCTTGTGTTCTAAATAATGAGCTATTCCTGCCGGGACTTCTTTTACTTGGTCTTCATCGGAAGTCTTAAAACAATTATCTATAGAACCATATTTAGTACCGAATATTGCATAAGTAGAATTGTTGTTTTCTTTAGGATAAATAAATATTTTTAGTCCGGACGGATGTTTAACTTCATAATAGTGGTCACCTAATCGTTCACTCTTTATTTCTTTTATAATATTCATTTTACATCTTCCCCGCTTCCCACTAAACGATATATTGTGTCAAGCGTAACACGGTTTGCTGCATCAATAACTTTATCACGGGTTATTGAATTGATTATTGCAGCAGCTTCTTCCGGTCTTTTAACCTGATTTGAAAAAGTTTGTGCTAAATACCATGCTTCAAGCACAGCAAGTGAATCTGTAATTGAATGATATCCGTTGCTTAAACTTAGTTTTGCAGCATTAATTTCATTGTCATCGAAATTACCTTTTTTGATTTCATTAAGCTGAAGCAATATTTCATCCTTTGCTTTTTCAACATTTTTTGTTTCAACTCCGCTTTGCACAAGCATAATACCTTTCATTATGTCGTATGCAGAGCTGCAATAATAACAAAGACTTAATTTTTCCCGAACATTTAAAAATAGTTTTGAATTCGGTGTTCCTCCGAATATAGCAGACAGTAAAATTACTGATTCAACATTTTCGTCAGGTATTGCCGTTTGAGTTCTGAAACCCATTACAAGTTTTGATTGGGCAACTTCCATTTTTTCAGTTACATCATTTACTTTTTCCGCTTTCAAAATATTTGTAGTATTGCATGGAGTTATAGATGTTCTGTTAATCAATTTAAAGGCATTATAAAAATCTTCAAAAATTGGGTCAGGATGGCAATCGCCCAACACTAAGATTTCTATTCTTGATTTTTCAAGTAAATTATGCCAAGCCTGTGTTAATTCTTCTCTTTGAATGTTTTTTATATCCTCAATACTTCCAAATCTGTTAATACCGTATGGTTCCTTAGAACACATAATTTCTTCACAGCGTTGTCTTGCATATATTCTTTTGTCATTATATTCTGACTTTATAAGCTCAATAGTTTGTCTTTTTTCCTGTTCAAAACTATCTAACGGAAACAATCCTTTTTCAAGGGGAGGTTCAAATATAATACTACACAAAAGTTTAGAAAGCTCTGTTGAAATACTTTCACCGTTAAGCGCATATCTGTCGGCAATACCTGTAGCAGACAAATGAAGCAGTTGTACATCTCCTAATTTTTGTACATCTGCATCAATATTAGCACCGTAAAGTTCTGCTAAACGTTCCCCTAATTTAGTAAAATTAGGATATTGTTTACAAGCACGGCTAAGCATGAATGTCAGTAGCGCATTAACTGCAGCCGTTTCTTTTTTAATTGGCATTAAAAAAGAAACAGACATACGAACCGTTTTAAATTTTGTATCTTTTACACTTCTAAAATTAACTCCGTTGCAAACGGAACGCTGTTCAATTCCTATCATTAAATTATTCATCTCCAAATTAAATAAATAAAATCAAATTTTATTATATCACAATAAAATCATTTATAAAAGAAATAATATGCAAAATAATTATGAATTTTATAAAAAATGTATTTTTATACATCGAATTTTAAAAATAGGCTTGATATACGCTATCTAAGTGATATAATATACACTAATATTAATAAATGAGGTGTTACCAGTTGGCAATAAAAAACAAATCACTTTTGGCTGATTTTGGGCTGGTTTTTGTAACTATAATTTGGGGCAGTGGATTCGTAGTAGTCAAAAATACCACCGATTCAATTTCTCCATGTTACATAATAGCTATTCGTTTTGCTTTAGCGGCTGTTTTAATGAGTATAATATTTTTTAAAAAATTAAAAAATATAAATAAATCATATATTAAATCCGGATTACTTTTAGGAACACTTTTATTTTTTGCTTTTTATTTTCAAACAATAGGTGTACAATATACAACGGCCGGCAATAACGCTTTTTTAACTGCCGGTTATGTAATAGTTGTACCTTTTTTATATTGGATAGTTAAAAATCAAAAGCCTGATGCTAATAATATTATTGCAGCTTTTTTGTGTATAACCGGCATTGGATTACTTTCGCTCAATTCCGATTTTACTATGGGATTAGGTGATATTTTATCCTTACTTTGCTGTGTGTTCTTTGCAAGCCACATTATAGCAATAGATATTTTAACCAAAAAGAATGATCCTATTCTTTTATCTTTTCTTCAGTTTTTATTTACAGCTGTTATAGCTTTTATTGTAGCACTTTTTACAGAAACATATCCGACTAATCTAAGTATCGATACCATTTCTTCTATATTGTATATAGGTGTATTTTGTACTTTAATTGCACAAGCCCTTCAAGTAGTTTGCCAAAAATATACACACCCCTCAAAAGCTTCACTTATCATGTCTCTTGAATCTGTTTTTGGCTCAATTTTTGGAATAATATTCCTTAACGAACCGATTACAATTAAAATATTAGGCGGTTCAATCCTCATTTTTCTTTCAATAATAATTTCTGAAACAAAACTATCATTATTTAAATTTTCGAAAAAAGTGAAAGCATTAAAAGATTAAAAGTTCATTATATGACAAACTATAATACAAAGTTTAATTATATAACAGACACTTAATAAAACCTCTTATTATGGATTTTACCCAAATAAGAGGTTTATTTTATTTTTTTAATATCTTTTTTAAGTACTGACCTGTATATGATAATTCTATTTCTGCAACTTGTTCAGGAGTACCTTTTGCAATAACCTCTCCTCCTCTATCTCCGCCTTCAGGCCCCAGGTCAATAATATAATCCGCTGTCTTTATTAAATCCAAATTGTGCTCAATTACAACTACTGTATTTCCGCTGTCAACAAGTTTTTGTAATACTTCAATAAGCTTATGCACATCTGCAATGTGAAGTCCCGTAGTGGGTTCGTCTAAAATGTATATTGTCCTTCCTGTAGGGCGCTTAGAAAGTTCTGTTGCTAACTTTACCCTTTGAGCCTCTCCACCTGACAATGTAGTCGCAGATTGTCCAATTTTTATATAACCAAGTCCAACATCTTGAAGTGTTTTGAGCTTCCTTGCGATGCGAGGAATACTTGAGAAAAATTCGAGTCCCTCTTCCACTGTCATTTCAAGGACGTCATATATACTCTTACCTTTATAGTTAACCTCAAGTGTTTCTCGGTTATACCGCTTTCCTTTACAAACTTCACATGGAACATAAATATCAGGAAGAAAATGCATTTCAATTTTTATAATACCGTCTCCCTGACAAGCTTCACAGCGACCTCCCTTTACATTAAAAGAAAATCTGCCTGCACTGAATCCGCGCAGCTTAGCTTCCTGTGTAGATGCGTACAAATTTCTTATATCCGTAAACACTCCTGTATATGTTGCAGGATTAGAACGTGGTGTACGCCCGATTGGGGCTTGATTTATTTGAATTACTTTATCCAATTCCGAAATTCCTTTAATCGATTTAAACTTGCCGGGATGACATTTTGCACCGTTAAGTTCAGACGCTAAATATTTATAAAGAATTTCATTTATTAATGTAGATTTACCTGAGCCCGATACCCCTGTTACACAAATAAATTCACCGAGAGGTATGTTAACGTTTATATTTTTTAGATTGTTTTGTGCTGCTCCAATTATTTGAAGTTTTTTCCCGTTGCCTTTACGGCGGTTATTTGGCACATCAACTCTTTTTTCTCCACTTAGATATTGTCCTGTTATAGATTCTTTACATTTTACAATATCTTCCGCTTTTCCGCTGTAAACTACGCTTCCTCCGTGTATTCCGGCACCTGGTCCTATATCAACAATATAATCGCATGCCCGCATAGTTTCCTCATCGTGTTCAACTACAATAACAGTATTTCCCAAATCACGAAGTCTTTTTAATGTTCCGAGAAGTTTAGCGTTATCCCTTTGATGAAGTCCAATACTCGGTTCATCAAGAATATAAAGGACTCCCATGAGTGAAGAACCTATTTGTGTGGCAAGTCGAATTCGCTGACTTTCGCCGCCGGAAAGAGTTCCGGATGAACGAGATAAAGTCAAGTATTCCAAACCAACACTTTGCAGAAAACCTAATCTACTTTTAATTTCTTTCAATATTGGTTTAGCAATTAAAGTTTCTCTTTCTGTAAGTTTTAGATTATTGATAAGTTCCAAAGCTTGAGTAACAGATTTATCACAAAAATCGCTTATATTTATACCGCCGACTGTAACAGCGAGGCTCACTTTGGAAAGGCGCTGACCTTTACATTCGTCACATGGAATAACACTCATATATGATTCAATTTCTTCTTTAATCCAATTGCTTTGAGTTTCTCTGAATCTACGTTCAAGGTTGTTAATAATGCCTTCGAAATCAGTTTCAAATTCTGCTTTATAAAAGCTACCGTCATTTTCGCTGTTTCTCTTTATTTTTATTTTTTCACCTTTAGTTCCATACAAAAGAATATCTGTAATTTCCTTGGGTAATTTTTCTATAGGAGTGTCAAGAGAAAAATGATAATGCTTGGAAAGCGCCTTAAAGTACATTGAGGCAATCGTATTACCTTCCATCGCCCACCCACTTGCCTTAAGTCCGCCTTTATTAATCGAAAGCGTTTTATCCGGTATTATTAAATCCGGGTCAATTTTCATGAATACTCCCAAACCGGTACACTTAGGACAAGCGCCATAAGGATTATTAAAAGAAAACATACGCGGAGTAAGTTCTTCAACCCCTATTCCATGTTCCGGGCAAGCATAATTTTGAGAAAAAATTATATCTTTGCCATTTAAAATATTAATAACTATAATTCCGTCTGCAAGTGAAGAAGCTGTCTCAATAGAATCAGCAAGGCGCGAATGAATAGACTGATGAATAACCAGTCTGTCTACTACAATTTCTATCGTATGTTTAATATTCTTTTCGAGCTTGATTTTCTCGGATAAATCATAAATTATGCCGTCAACCCTGACACGTACAAAACCACTCTTTCTTGCGGTTTCAAATTCCTTAGTATGCTCACCTTTTCTTGAACGGACAACCGGAGCAAGAATTTGAATTTTTGTGCCTTCTTCCAACTTTAAAACTCGGTCTACAATTTGGTCAATTGTTTGCTGCTTTATTTCTCTTCCGCAAACAGGGCAATGAGGAATTCCAATTCTTGCATATAACAGCCTTAGATAATCGTATATTTCAGTTACTGTTCCAACTGTTGAACGAGGATTTTTAGAAGTTGTTTTCTGGTCGATTGAAATTGCCGGAGATAAACCTTCAATGTAATCGACATCCGGTTTTTCCATTTGACCTAAAAATTGACGTGCATATGATGATAATGATTCTACATAGCGACGCTGTCCTTCAGCATAAATAGTATCGAATGCAAGAGAAGATTTCCCCGAACCTGAAAGGCCTGTAAAAACAATTAATTTATCCCTTGGAATTTTAACGTCAATATTTTTTAAATTATGTTCTCTGGCGCCTTTAACAAAAATATTTTTTGCTGTCATTGATTATTTTCCTCCAAGTATAAATCCGTTCTACTTTTCGTCGCTGAGCTGTTTAATTTTATCACGTAGATATGCGGCATGTTCAAATTCAAGCAGTTTGGCAGCTGCTTTCATTTCTCTTGTAAGTTGTTCTATCATTTGCTGTTTCTCACTATTTGTAAAACGTTTGTGTTTCTTATCTTTATTATCATTTTTGTGAGTTGATATCTCTAAAACATCTGAAACTTTTTTAATTATTGTCTTAGGAACAATTCCGTGCTTTTCATTATATTTGGTTTGAAGTTCTCTTCTTCTGTATGTTTCACGAAGTGCTATTTCCATGGAGGGCGTTACCGTATCAGCATACATAATGACTTTTCCTTTAGCATTTCTTGCAGCACGTCCAATAGTCTGTATTAATGAACGTTCAGAACGTAAAAAGCCCTCTTTGTCTGCATCAAGTATAGCTACAAGTGAAACCTCGGGAATATCAAGTCCTTCACGCAGGAGGTTAATACCTACAAGCACGTCAAATTCACCCAGACGCAAATCTCTTATTATTTTCATACGTTCCACTGTATCTATATCATGATGCATATATCTTACCTTAATTCCCATTTCTTCAAGATATGATGTTAAATCTTCTGCCATTTTCTTTGTAAGTGTAGTAACAAGCACACGTTCCTTTACTGCCGCCCTAACATTAATTTCTGAAATAAGGTCATCAATTTGTCCGTCGGTGGGTTTTACAATTACTTCCGGGTCAACCAATCCAGTTGGGCGTATAACCTGTTCAACTATTTGCGTTGATTTTTCTTTTTCAAAATCACCAGGTGTTGCACTTACAAAAACGACTTGATTAATATGTGAATAAAATTCGTTAAAATTAAGTGGTCGATTGTCATAAGCAGAAGGAAGGCGAAAACCAAAATCAATAAGAGATTTTTTTCTTGCTCGGTCACCTGCATACATAGCCCTTGTTTGTGGGAGCGTAACATGTGATTCGTCTACAAAAAGCAAGTAATCTTTCGGAAAATAGTCCAACAAAGTAAAAGGCGCGCTTCCCGGAGCACGTCCTGACATTATGCGTGAATAATTTTCAATTCCTTTGCAAAAGCCTATCTCAGACAACATTTCAATATCATACTGTGTGCGTTCCTGTATTCTTTGTGCTTCAATCAGTTTACCGTTATTTTTAAAATATGAAACACGCTCTTCACTTTCCTGTTCTATATTTTTTAAAGCGCGCTGCATTTTTTCTTTAGGTACAATGTAATGCGATGCGGGATATATTGCAACATGTTTTAAATGTGCTTTAAGTTCACCGGTTAGCGCATTTACTTCGCTGATTCTGTCAATCTCGTCACCAAAAAACTCTACACGAATAACAGTATCAGTTGACTGTGCAGGAAAAATTTCGACTACATCCCCGCGAACCCTAAATTTATTTCTTATAAAATTTATATCATTACGTTCATACTGAATTTCAACCAATTTGCGTAATAACTCATCACGGCTCTTGTTCATTCCGGGACGCAATGATATTACCATAGTTCTATAATCAATAGGGTCTCCTAAACTATAAATACAGGAAACACTTGCAACAATAATAACATCTCTGCGTTCTGAAAGAGCCGAAGTTGCCGAATGCCTTAATTTGTCTATTTCGTCATTTATCGCTGAATCTTTTTCTATATAGGTATCAGTTGTTGAAATATATGCTTCAGGCTGGTAATAATCATAATAGCTTACAAAATATTCAACTGAATTTTCCGGAAAAAATTCTCTAAATTCTGAACACAATTGTGCGGCAAGTGTTTTATTATGAGCTAATACAAGTGTTGGGCAATTCATTTTTTCTATTATATTTGCCATAGTGAATGTTTTGCCTGAACCTGTTACTCCAAGCAGAGTCTGTTCTTTATCTCCATTTTTTAAGCCTTGAACAAGTTGACGGATTGCTTTAGGCTGGTCACCCGTGGGCTTATATTTAGAAACTAATTTAAAATCCATTTTTTACTCCATATCAAACTCTGAATTAAAAACATTTGGCATTATACCGCTTTTTGCAATTGATAAAAAATCATTTCCGCTTACAATGATATGATCTATAAGTTTTACTTCAACCGTATTCAGTGCTTCATATATCCATATTGTAGAACTTAAATCCTGTTGTGAAGGCATACATTCACCACTGGGATGATTATGTGAAAGTATTGCGTAAACAGCATTATACTGAACCGCAAGTCGGACAATTTTTTTGATGTAAATATTAGCAGTTGTTGCCGTTCCTTCGCTTACGATACCACAAAAAATCACTTGATTTTTACTGTCTAAAAGCATTAGGACAATAAATTCGTTTTTCCGTCCAATGAACTTTTTTACCAACAGTCTTCCTGCTTCATCATAACTAAAAATTCTGTTTTTATCCTTATCGAGATTTTCCTGATACTGTCTGCAAATTTGAGGAATTAGCTTAATTAAAGTAGCTGATGATTTACCAATGCCTTCTACCTTAAGCAGTTCATCAAAAGGCGCATCAAATACAGCAGACAGAGAACCGAATTTATCAAGCAGCAAATGTCCTATCTTATTTGTATCTTTTAGTGGTATTCCATAAAAAAGCAAAAGTTCCAATACCTCGTGCGGTTCAAAATTATCGAGACCATCTCTTAAAAATTTATTTTTAACTCGTTCACGGTGTCCGCTATGAACGGGTTTGGCGGCGTTATCGTTATTATTTTTGTTAGGATTGCTCTTACTCGTTTGCAACGCTGCCTCACCCCCACTTCATAGATAATATAATTTAAATTTTTCTGCTGCCCGGCTTAATTGGCGCAGATGCACCCGCTTTACAAAGAGGACAATCTTCGGGATCCCATGACTCAACATTTACACTAATTACCGATTTAAAGGGAACTCTAAAATCAATTTTGCCACAAGTGCGGTCAACAATCGAACCAACACCGACAACAATTCCACCTGCTTCTTTTACCAGTTCAATTACTTCCTTTACTGAACCACCGGTTGTAACAACATCTTCAACAACAAGAATTTTGTCTCCCGGATTTACAACAAATCCGCGGCGTAAAGTCATTTTCCCTTCATCATCACGTTCTGTAAAAAAGTTTTCACATTTTAAAGAACGACTTACTTCATATGCCATCTGAACTGCACCCATAGCAGGTCCTATTACTGTTTTTACTTCATCATTTAAAAATTTTTCAGCGAGTGCCGAACAAAGTTCTTCACTATATTTTGTATTACGAAATATTTTAGCACACTGAAGATATTTATTGCTGTGTCTGCCTGAAGTTAGTTTAAAATGACCTTCCAGTAAAACTCCCGCTTCTTTTAAAATTTCCATTACTCTTTGTTGTGTTAACATATCAGATCTCCTTACTGGTTGTGTTTGATATATTATATACTAAAATAATATTTTTTGAAAGTGTTTTCGACTTTTACACAAGCTTTATCT
>ENA-UOOM01001016-UOOM01001016.1-fermentation-metagenome-genome-assembly--contig:-NODE-1016-length-28834-cov-6.369679_pt1 | contig 28834 bp, 34 predicted proteins | sample MGYA00245781_ERZ724031 | MGnify/ENA primary metagenome ERZ724031 (study PRJEB28704, sample SAMN03018317) | fermentation metagenome | biome: anthropogenic terrestrial biome; feature: soil; material... | reverse complement strand
ATCTTGACATGTACAATAAGTTCGGAGTTGTAATAGATCCCGATATGAACAAATTGAAAAACAAATTGAAAGAAAACGAAATTAAAATGCTAAATTCTATTATCAATAATTTGGACAGCTCAGGCATTTCTGTTAAGAAAAAAATCGCTTCCGGTGTGGTTTATGAAGAAGTATTGAAAGAAGCGGATGCAGGCAAATATGATTTAATAGTTATCGGTCAAAGAGGTTATTCAAAGATAAAACGTTTCTTTGTCGGCTCCCAAACAGTACGTGTTATATCCGATGCAGCTTGTCCTGTGTTGGTGGTGCATGAATAAAATTTAATAAACTTATTATAATTATTGGAGGTTATACATGAAGAAGATTTTAATACCTGTCGACGGCTCGCCTACATCAGTAAAGGCTGCCGAGAAGGCTGCGGCATTAGGCAAATTAATTAACGGGGAACTGCTCTTCATAACTGTTGTCAATATGCCTTCAGAAGAAAAATATGCATACTTCGGCATGAATGTTGAACAGCAGTTTACGGCAAATCGAAAAGAAATGCTTGCTAAATTAATTCAGGAAGAAACCAAAATGCTTAAAATCATTGTACGCAATTTAGATACAGGCGATTTAAAGGTAACCCAAAAAGTATTGGTGGGCAGGACTGCAGCAGAAATCATCAGGATTGCAGAAGAAGAAAAAATTGATTATATTTTTATGGGAAGAAGAGGATTCTCTCCTGTTGAAAGATTTTTTGTAGGCTCAATAACTCAAAAGGTAATTTCGGCATCACCATGTCCTGTAATAGTAGTAAACGGATAGAAAAGAGACATTGCTTTAAGACTGTTAAAGACGTCATTCTGAGCCATAGCGAAGGAGCCGGTCTTATTTCCATGTTACCGGGAAAATAAGATTTGGCATCTTTCGTACGGGCTCAGAATGACAATAGTATAATTTAATATAACACCAAAGTATATATCAAAACTATATAATACATTTTAAAAATTCTTCTTTTGAAATCCTGCCTAAATAATCACCGATTGTCACATCCTGCAAAGCTTTATTCACTTCATCCGTGTCATATTTAATTCCCTGAAGCATTTGCTCAATATCCTTAATATCACCCTTGCCGAAAAAGTCTCCGTAAATTTTGCAATTTTGTATAATTCCTTTAACAACGTGAAGCCTTACTTCAATACCGCCGCCTTCAAACCTGTTGTATCCCTTGTAGTTAAATTCAGGTGAGCTTCCGAAATTCCAATCCCATGTTCCGTATCTTTCATCAACCATTCTTTGGATATTTTTTCTGTCCTCATCAGATAATTCATATATTTCGACAGGCTGACTGAAATATTCAAAAATATTCTTTAACAGAATTTGTTTGAACTGCAGAACATCAATATCATCCTTAACATATGGTTTAATGTTTGTTACTCTGCTTGATACGGATTTTACTCCCTTTGATTCGATTTTATCCCGCTTTACGTTTAAGGCTTTAGATAATGTATCAAGCTTGGAATCAAAAAGCAGTGTTCCGTGATTTAAAACTCTCCCCTTAATAATACTCTGTGCAATGCCGGAAAATTTCTTACCGTCAATTACAATATCATTTCTGCCGGACAGCTCACAGTTAACTCCAAGCTTTTCCAATGCCTTGATTATGGGAATGTTATATGTTTTAAAGTCAATTAAATTGCTTTGTGCCTTCGTTATAAAGGAAAAATTTAAATTTCCCAAGTCATGATAAACAGCACCTCCGCCCGTTACCCTTCTGACAACATTTATATTGTTTTCCTTCACATAATCCATATTGATTTCTTCTACTGTATTTTGATTTTTTCCTATGATTATGGAGGGTCCGTTTCTCCACAATAAAACATAATCTTCATTGAAATCTAAATTTTTAAAAACATACTCCTCAAACGCTAAATTATAATGAGGGTCAATCGAATTATTTTCAATAAACTTCATGGCTGTCTCCTTACTTTATTTTGTAAATTATATAATGGAAATAAATATAATTCAATGAAAAAATCGCCTCAAAATTTTAAGTTTGATTTTAGCGAAATTTGTATTATACTGTAATGGGTGGTGACAATATGATAAACAAGACAATATCCCTGGTATTGACTCTGATGATGTTGGTCGGAGCACAGGTAAAATATCCCGTAACGGTCAAAATACTTTCAATCGGCAATTCGTTTTCTCAGGATGCTCTATATTATCTTTATGATATTGCAGAATCGGCAGGTGTTAATGTTGTAATAGGAAATCTATATTACAGCGGCGGCTCTTTAAAAATACATGATGCAAATGCCAAGAAAAATACCAAAGCATACTCTTACCATAAATGGACCTCCGAAGGAATGACTGCAGAAAAAGATAAGACAATGAAAGAGGCAATATTGGATGAAAAATGGGATTACATAACATTTCAGCAATCCTCTGAGGATTCGGGATTATACGGCACGTACCAGCCATATTTGAATAATTTGATTAATTATGTCAAAGCTCTGCGGCCTGATGCAAAATTTGCCCTGAACATGACCTGGGCTTATTCAGAAAACAGCAGAAATAACGGCTTTGCCAATTATAATTACAGTCAATTTAACATGTACCGTTCAATTACGGAAGCCTATAAGCAGGCACTTGATGAAACGGAAATTGATATTTTAATTCCCTGCGGCACTGCAATACAAAACGGCAGGACAAGCGAATATCTCAATGCAGTCGGCGACCAGCTTACAAGCGACGGCTACCATTTAGACGAGGGCATGGGCAGGTATATTGCGGGATTAACCTTCTTTGAGACCCTGATTGTCAGGGATAAAAACCTAGATATAAATATTTATGATGATGTTACATTTATTCCAAATGCAAAAAACGGTACCGAAGAATTGGCATCTGTTGCAAAGAAGGCTGTAATTGAAGCAATGAGATATCCGTATATACCTACAAAACTTAGAGCTGACTAACGTCAGCTCTAAGTAATATAAATTATGATATTCCCGCAGTCTCCTTCACCAATTTATCTGCTTGCTTCGTACTGCTGTACAAGTTTTACAAATAACTCCGGAACCTTCATCATATTTTCGGGAGTTTCTACATATGAAATACGGAACTGAGTGCTTCCCGGATTATTTTCACCCTTTGCTATATCATAGAATCCCTTCATAGGTGCAACCAATAATGTTGTCTGAACGCCGTCTAAGTCCACAGCACCTTCTCCTGCACAGTACAGGCAGAAATCAATTGCGTCAAATCCCGGTTTTACAACATTTCTAACGTCAATTACCGTATAAATCGATGCATCGGGGCTTGAAACAACCAAACCCGGCTCTAATCTCTTTAATTCGGATGAAACCTTTTTAATTAAGTTTCCGTAGTAATCCCGAAGATTTCTGCACCAGTCTGCAATTTGCTCTTTTGTTTCATGTGCCAAAGCTCCGAATATATACTGTCCGATTGCATTTGCACAGAGATTTGCGGTATATTCTGCTGCGCAGCGATTACCGAATTCAGGGCTGTCGGTAACAACGGCTCCTATTCTTAAGCCGCATGCATTCCATACCTTTGATGTTGTTTCTATACTTATTCTTCTTCCCTCGATACCGGGTACATCCTTGTCTGTAATTCCCCAGATGCTTACCAATTCACTGCCTTCAACATAGTATAATTCACGATAAGCTTCGTCACTCACCATCCACATATTATATTTAACGCATAACTCCGCAAGTGATTTAAGGGTTTCTTTGTCATAAAGCTGTCCTGTAGGGTTGTCATAAGGTATAACGAGAAGTGCTCCCGGATTGTTTGCTTTTATTGTTTCTTCTATTTTGTCAATTTCCGGAAGGCTGAATTTACCATCTTCATTCATATGTCGCTTAACCGTAACAGTCTTGCGGCCTAATCTTTCAGCAAAGGAAATATAATTTGTATATGCAGGGTCAATCATCATAAGCGGCTTTTCATTTGTTCCCGCAGGTCCGCAAACTCCGATTATTAACAGTTCCATTCCCGTTGAGCCGCCGTCCGTAACCGTAACATTTAATTTGCTTGTGTCGAATCCTTCACATTTCAAGATATTCTTAAATGCTTCCTGAGTTTCATCAAATCCGCCTGTTGCCGTATATCTGATTACTCCCTTGTTAAATGGACTTTCAGGTGCATTTAAATTAAATAATCTTTTTTGCATAGCCGGGTTTGTAGGCAGTGAAACGTTACCGATTCCAACATTAATAACTGCTTCAGGTTTAACTTTACGCTCTGCATACTTCATTTGTGCCAGCCTTACATCCGAAGGAACTCTTGATTCAAAATGTGCTGACAATACTGGTTTACTCATTTAAAAACCTCCTATTTTAATATAATTATTATGTATGTATATTTTAATTGATTGCTATTTTCATTATAACGAATTTTAAGATTTTTGTCCATACCTTTTGGCACTTATAAGAATAAGGAGTATAACATTTTTTAATTTGTAATTAAATCGGAAATAAGTTACCATTACTGCAAATTATAACTGTAGCTTAAGCCAACTAATATATAAAAAAGGAGCAAATAAATATGGATATAACGTTTAGTGGTATGATTATTTTTAATATAGTATTTGAAATTATAAAATTTATAGCATATATACTATTTATAAAAGTATGTTTAACTTATTTGAATAAAAATAAATAAACTTAAACATATGGAGTTAAGGCATCTTCTATATCATCATTAAGTATGTCTGTAATAAACATATGACCGGGCGCATGTGTTATTACAATTTCAGGCTTTGCAATTTCTATGGCCGCCTGGGGGGTAACTCCGCATGCCCAGAATACGGGAATTTCTCCCTCATTTATTTCTACAGCATCGCCGTAGTCAGGTTTATTAATATCCTTAATTCCGATTTCCTCAGGATTTCCCGAATGAATGGGTGCACCGTGAACACGGGGAAACTTCCCTGTTATTTCATATGATTTCTGAACATCTTCCGCCTTCATAGGTCTCATGCTTACGACGTAGGGTCCGCTGAAAGCACCCGCAGACCTGCACTGAATATTTGTTTTATACATTGGAACATTACAGCCCATAGTAATATGCCTTACATCTATTCCTTCCTTAATCAATGCTTCTTCAAAAGAAAAGCTGCATCCTATCAAAAAGCATACAAAATCATCACGCCAATATTCCTTTGCATTATAGCATTCATCAATCTTAACTCCGTTTTTATAAACAAAATATTTCGGTATGTCAGTTATAATGTTTGCATTTTCAGCTACCTTTTTTGTTGTAAAGCATCCGGTCGCGGTTACCTCAAGTATGGGACAAGGCTTTGGATTATATTCCGCAAACAATTTAAAATCCCCGGCATATTTTTCGGGAAGTATAACCAAATTAGCCTGTGCATAACCCCTGCACATACCGGCAGTGGGAGTTGTTATTATTTCTTCTCTTATTAATCTTCTTATTTCCTTCGGAGGCATGTCTCTGTAATTAATTTTAATCATTCCCTTCATTTTTACTGCTATGCGTAGCTTTTTCCTCTTTCTCTTTCCGATAATTCCCTTAGCTTATTTAAAACTGCAAGATTTTCTTCATAGGTAATCCCGTCAACGGATACTTCTCTTTTTTTGCTGCACCCGTCTACAGCACCTGCTTTTACAATTTCCCTCATCAGTTCTTCGTATTCATCTTCATTCAGCATAAGAGCTGTGTCGTTTAATATTGATAATCCTGCACATATTCCAAATGCCCCCCAGTTAGACACTCCTGCGGCAACAAGATTATCCGTTTCAAACTGAGCGCAAATAACATTTCCCATATTTACATTTTTCTTTACAATTTCCTTTATCTTGCCCATGCCCAATTCATTTCCTCCATCACCGACGGCGGATGTAGGTATGTTATTTTCTTTGGCTTTAATAAAAAGAATATCTGTATTTGGACAATAGGATGTAATATCCTCGCCATACATGGAATAGCATTTGTTGTCAGCATTCCTTCCGGGACGCTCTATGGCAATAATATGCTCCGGCTTATATTTCCTTATTATTTCTTCTGATTGCTCTTCTTCCCTGCCTTCTTCAAAAATATATATTTCCGCAATAAGCCGCAGTGATTTCGCGCCTGCCCGAATCAAAGCCTCTGAATATTTATCCGTAACAATTATTACTTTTTTATTTAATTTTTTTAGCGCATATGCCAGGGCTAATGCGCCGGGAGGTCCGTCGGTTTCACCCACTCCGGCAGATTTAACCGGAAATCCCGTTACGATTACCGCAGTATTGCTTAAGCTTAAAAAATTTGCGCAATTCTCCGTCTGACCGTGTAATTTAACCTTGTCAAGCCCCCTGTTGCTTAAATTGTATTGTATTATTTTTTCAATTTCATCAAATTCATTTAAATATTCAACCTTTTTGAAGTTTCTCATACGTAAGCTTTTCAATTGTTATCCCCTTTAATTAATCGTTGATATAATAAATAACATCATGATGTTATTAATAACATTGTGATGTTATTAATAATTATGTTACTCAATCTCTTCTATTTTTACTTCATATATTATATCATTTATTTTAATATTATAATTTTTAATGTTTTTATTATTCAGTGATGCTTTCAATGAAATAAATTTTTCCTCCAGATTCTTATATAATCTATGTGCTTCGGAAAGACTGACTTTTTCAAATACAACCTTATCTCCCGGCTTTGCTTGTGCTATTTTAGGCAAATCAACGGTTATAACATTTCCAATCTTTGTATAGCCTCCCGTAGTCTGTCTGTCTGCCATCATGATTATGGGGTTTCCCTTGCTCGGAACCTGAATTGCGCCCATTGCAATACCGTCGGATATTATGTCCGCACTGTCCCTGTGCCTTATTGCGGCTCCCTCTAAGGTATATCCCATTCTGTCGCTGTTGCTTGTAACAGAATATTCATTGGAAAACAAGACATCAATTCCTTCCTTTGTAAAGGCATCCTCCTGAGGACCCAAAACAACTCTTAATTTCACATTGCCGCTGCCATAGTCGTAAAAGCTTTCCGCCCTTCTTTCCAAAAGACTAAAGGGCAATCCAGCCAAAGCTCCGGTATTTAAAATATCTCCTGTCCTTAATGCTCTTCCTTCATATCCTCCGATTTCCGCCTTTAGGAATGTAGATTTGCTTCCCATAACGACAGGAACATCAATACCTCCGGCAAATGCAGCATAGCATCTGCAGCCTTTATTTATTCCCTTAAAGGATAATACGTCTCCCGTTTTTACAGCTATACTTTTATTCATGCAGACAGGCGCATCATTTATTGAGGCTCCGATTTCCCCGCCGGTTATTGCAATTACAGCATCGCTCAAAAATTCTATCGCAGGTCCCATAAGTGTTATTTCAAGCAAGCCTTCATTCTCATCATTGCCTGCTAAAATATTTGCCAATCTTGCGGCAACATAATCCATAGCTCCCGAAACCGATACTCCATATTGCTGGTAGCCATATCTGCCTAAATCCTGCACCGTTGTCATTAGACCGGGGTTTATAATTTTTATTTGTCCCATTTGACCCCCTTTTGGTAAAGCTTATACTTATAGGTATTGTTTTTGACTTCTTCTTTAATTTTCATATATTCTTCTTCATCAATACCTTTAAAAACAATATAGTTTCCCGATTTAAGCAATATGGGATTTTCTCTTTCGGGATTAAAAATATCAATAGGCGTACTTCCTATAAGCTGCCATCCACCGGGGCTTTGGACAGGATATATTCCCGTTTGTTCTCCCGCTATTCCCACAGAGCCTGCGGGTATTTTAGTTCTCGGAGACTGAAGCCTCGGCGCCGCAATTCTTTTATCCATGCCTCCCAGGTATGGAAAGCCGGGAGTAAATCCAAGCATATATATTAAATATTCAGCTGAGGTATGGATGTCAATAACCTCTTCGACCGTCAGATTATTATGCACTGCCACATTTTCTATATCAGGTCCGTATTGACCGCCGTAAAGAACGGGTATTTCGATTACTTCCGGCGAGGAAATTTCAATGCTGCTTATATTTTCTTCCATTACTTTTAAAATGCCTGCCAATTCTTCATATCCGATTATTAAGGGATTGTAATGAATCATCAAGGAGCGGTATGTTGGAACAACTTCATTAATTCCCGATATTTTCTCAGCTTCGATTAATGCTGCAACCGCCCTGATTTTTTTATTTATTTCTTCACTTATTTCATTTCCGAATTCCATATTCAGAGCACTGTCGCCGCAAATCAGATATTTTGCTTTTTCATACATGATAGTCTCCTGATTATCTTATAAAGCTGCTCATAGGAGCAACTTTAATATTTTCATTCTCCAATGCTTTTCTTATTTCCTGAACAAACAGCACAGCCGAAGGATTGTCACCGTGGACACATATTGTATCAGCCTGAATATTGATATCTTCACCTGTTACAGAGGCAACCCTTCCTGACTTAACCATTCTTATTACTCTGCTTATTGCTTCTTCCTTATCATGTATTACCGAACCCTTAATATTTCTGGACACCAAGGTGCCGTCGGGATTATATGCCCTGTCGGCAAAAACCTCATTTGCAACCTTAAGTCCTATATCCTTACCTATTCTTATCATTTCGCTTTTTGCAAGGCCGACCAATATTAACTCTTTGTCCACTTCATAAACAGCTTCTGCAATTGCTCTTGCCATCTGACTGTCCTTTGCCGCCATATTGTAAAATGCCCCGTGAGCCTTAACATGCTGCAATTCAACACCACGGCTTTTTGCAAATGCCCATAATGCTCCTATTTGATATTTGATATAATTCTTGGCTTCTTCATATGAAACCTTCATTTCCCTTCTTCCGAATCCCAATAAATCCGGAAATCCGGGGTGAGCTCCTATTGCAATGTTAATTTTTTGGGCTGCCGCTACCGTTTTATCCATTACCATTGCATCACCTGCATGCCATCCGCAGGCAATGTTTGCGGAAGTAATAAATTTCATTACCTCTTCATCCATTCCCAATGAATAATTCCCAAAGCTTTCACCCATGTCACTGTTTAAGTCAACTTTATACATCATACCCTCCCCGAGACAGTGGGTATGACCTAGCCCCATACCCTAGTGTCCCGTACATAATTGCTCTCTTAGATATTATGTTAACCTTCATCTTATATTCACTTAGTATTATATAACAATTTTAATTGAATGTACAAGATAATAAAAAGAATTAATAAAGCAGCTTAAGCCGATTGGTTAAGCTGCTTTATTATATTTTGTAAAAATAGGAGAAGTATTTAATTACATTGCTTCAAGCAATGTTTTAAGACCGATTCCTTTTTCGTATTTGTATCCTAACTTAATCAATGTTCTTTCAACAGCCGCAATTGTCGAGTAAACCGTATGGTCATCAATATTACCCATATGACCTACTCTGAACATTTTACCTGCATATGCCGCAAGTCCTCCGGCTACCATAGCACCTTCTTCAGCCAATACCTTTCTGAATTCTGCATCATTTATTCCTTCAGGATATAGTACAGTTGAAAGTGTTGAGCATCTGTATTCCTTTTTCGCTAAAATACCAAATCCAATTGCTTCAAGAGCAGCATTAAAGGCGTCGGAGACTCTTGCATGTCTTGCGTATCTTTCTTCAATTCCTTCTTCTTTTATGAGTCTTACAGATTCCTTGAGAGCCCAAACCATATTTACTGCAGGTGTAGCATAGTATTTTGACGGGTCATTCATTATCGGAATCCATTTTTCAAAGTCAATATAATATTCGGGAATAGTTCCTAAAGATTTTCTTCTCTGCAGTGCTTTCTGTCCTGCCCATAATATAGCAAGTCCGGGTGCAACTCCAAATGCCTTTTGAGAGCCTGTGAACAATACGTCAATATTCATATCATCAACATATTCCCTTTCCCCTGCAGTAGCCGCAACTCCGTCAACAATATATATTGTGTCAGGGAATTTCTTAAGAACCTTACCTATTTCTTCTATTGGTGCTCTTGCTCCTGTTGAAGTGTCAACATGAGTTACGGTAATTGCCGCATAGTTTTTTTCTTTCAATTTATTTTCGACAGCCTCCGGAGAAACAACATCTCCCCACTCAGCCGACAATACATCTACCTTAAGCCCTTTTCTTGTACAGATGTCAATAAATCTGTCTCCAAAAAAACCATTGGATACTATCAACACGTTATCATCTCTTTTTGTAACATTGGAAATCGCCATTTCCATTGCCATTGTACCGCTGCCTGCCACAACAAAGCATTCGCCGTCAACTCTCCACATTTCCTTTAAGTCAGCTATCAATTCGCTAAAATCCTTGACAAATACCGGGTCTCCGAATGCAACCGTATCCCTTCCCATTTGATCGTTTATTGACCTTACTGTAGGTGTTGGTCCCGGAATCATTACTAATTTTTGATTTTTCATAATTATTACTCCTTCTTTAATTTTATATTTACTATTATTTTGTTTATTTCACTATGTAAAATTCAATTTCTTTATTGCACATATATAATAACTCTTAATCTAACTTCTGTCAATAAATAATTTAGAATTTTAATTTATAATGGCAGGAAGCAAGAAACCACTACGACTTAATGACATTGCTTTGAAAGTAGCCATGCCTGACAGCACAGTGTTATATATAATATTAAAATTCAATTGATACTACATTGACGGCTTTTATTATCAATATAGAAAAAAAGAACTGCTAAGAAACTAACTATTCTATTAGTTTAATAACAGTAACAATCCTATATAAACAAATTATTATTAATAGTTAAATATATTTATTTTTTTATACCTTTAAAATCCTAATAGATAAAATTTTCAATAATTTCACACCCACAAATTATCAGAAATATTAATTTCTTCCATATAATTAAGCTCTCTTAATACTTTAGCTATTTCTTCAGTATGTTTTTTACTTGGCATTGTAAGCGGAAGGCGTACATTACCGACTTTAAATCCCATTAAATTTAATGCTACCTTTGTGGGAACAGGATTTGATTCAATAAATAATACATCTAATAATGGAAATAAATATTGGTGTAATTTAGCTGCTTTTTCAATATCTTTTGACCAATAAGCATCAAGCATCTCTTTGATTTCCTTACCTGCTACTTGAGCTGCAACACTTATAAGTCCATAAACTCCTATACTTAAAGCTGGGATAGCTAAATTGTCATCACCCGTATAAACATGAAAATCTTTTGGTACAGCGCGAAGTAATTTAGTCAATTGATCTATATTTCCTGAAGCATCTTTCATTCCTACTATATTAGGTACTTCTGCTAATCTTACAATTGTCTCAGGAGATAGATTTATACCAGTTCTACCAGGAACATTATATAAAAATACAGGTAATTTTGTAGAATCAGCAATAGCTTTAAAGTGGAGATAAATACCTTCCTGAGATGGTTTATTATAATATGGAGAAACAAGCAATATTCCATCTGCACCCGCTTCTTCTATAAGCTTAGTTATTCTTTTACTGTCTTCTGTGTTATTAGTACCTGTCCCAACTATTATAGGAACTTGCCCATTAAATGCGTTTTTCATTACCTTAGTTAATTCAATTCTCTCTTCAAGCTTCATAGTAGCAGATTCTCCCCCAGTTGCTGCTATTATCAAACCTTCTACTCCATTATCGACCATGGTTTTTCCTAATCTTATAGCTTCATCATAGTTTATGCTATTATCCTCATAAAAAGGCGTAACTATTACGCTAAGATATCTTCCAAATTTCAAATCTAACCCTCCATTTCACTTATTGTTATATTATCATTCGATAAAAACTGCAGTTTAATATATAATTGATTACTTAATGAAACGTTTATATGCATAGTATGGTATTGAATCCGTATCTCTTTCACCATTTACCAACTGTACGATTATTTCGGAAAGTGCACAGTTAAATACAACAGCACTATGAGTAACTGACAACCAGAAATTATCAATTATTTCAGATGGACCTAATATTGGAAACTTATCATCAGGTATAACACGAATACCAGTATAAGATCTTATTATATTGATATCTCCCAGGCTAGGCATATCTCTCATTATATCGTTTGCTGCCATTTGCATTCCCCTTGAATACATCTTCCTATCAATTGAATCTACAGTATCTTTAACAAAACCAAAAACTATATTTCCCGAAGCAGTTTGCCTCGCACCGCATACTGTTGTATTTAACATTTTTGGCAGTCTTTCTGAAACAAGGCAAAAGCCTCTTTCAGGATGTATAGGTATATCAACACCTATTTTCTTTGCCAATTCTTTACTATACATTCCAGCAGCACATATTACAAGACCAGGTTTAATGCTCCCCTTATTTGTTACTATTTCCTTTATTGAATTCCCCTTAACTATTAAATCTTGAACCTTTGTATTCGTATTTATTTCTGCACCATGTCTTTTAGCTGCCTGTATATATGCATTAACCAATAGAAATGGATTTAAATTCCCATCCTCTTCACAATAAATAGCTCCTAATACATTAGGATTTATGACCGGCTCCATTTTAATTGTTTCATCTTGCGTAAGAATTTTTACTTCATGTCCTAACTTTTCTTCTAATTCTATCAGTTTTTTAGCAGATTCTATTTGTTTTTCGGTCCATATTAATTCAAGGCTTCCTGTTATCGTATACTCAAAATCTGCACCAAGTTCTTCCTCTAAATTCTTGTAGATTTCCATAGAATGCCAAGCTAATCTTCCGTAGTGTTCCGGAGTTTTATCCGATGGCCAAAGCCAAGCTGCAGTTGCGCTTGATGTTCCACTACAAATTTCATTTTGTTCTAAAACAACAACTTCTTTTCCTGCTTTGGCAAGATTATATGCAATACTTGAACCCATGATTCCACTTCCGATAACAACTATTTCAGCTTCTCGTTTCATTATTGGTCCTCCTTATCCAACTCAGCTAACGCCTTTACCTTCATAACTCTAACTGGTGGTCTATTATTTGGATATTCTAATTCCTCAACAGGAGTTTTAGTTTCTCTTGATATTAAATTTTCTACAAGACATCTGCATGTTCTGCCCTGGCAAAGACCCTTACCGGCTCTTGTAACACGTTTTACTCCATCGACAGTTGAAGCGCCATTTTTTATAGCATCTTTAATTTCTTGCTCGGTTACCTCTTCACATCTGCAGATTAAAATTTCATCACTCATATTTCGCACCTCCTTTATATCAATATAAAATCGCGAGCTTCCATAATAAATTCCTTTGGAATTTTAATAGTTACTACTGCAGTACAATCAAAGTTAGAAGACGTTTTTACTTTATATATTTCTCCGTTGCATAGTACTCTACCATATCTGTCAGTAGCCTTAACAGCTTGTCCTTTATTAGGTAATGGTAAAAACTCATAAGGTAAAGAGACTAATCCTTCATCATCCGAGTATGAGCCATCCGCTATAAAAATAGCCATGCCAGGGCATTTAGCTACACAAATTCCACATCCAGAGCATTTCTCAATATCTAATTTAGGAATTGAAGTTATCGATTTATCAAAGGATATGGCATTCTTAAAACAAGAATTTCTGCAAGGATCACATGGTATTTCCTCAAAACATTCAATAATAGCTAACGGACCCTTACTTATTCTTTCTTCCAGGAAAGTATCAAAAGAATATTTGTCATTAATGCAATGCATATGATCTCTAAAAACTATAGACTCACCCATTCTTCATACCTCCTAAAAACATCTTGTTTAGATTTCATTCTAATTTCTCCATGAGGACCAGATCTTAGATCTATAATTCTCTGATTGATTTCGTCTTTTATTTTATTTGCTTCTATTTCATTTATAAGTCCTAAAGAAGTTGCTATTGATATTCCAGCAAGTCTTCCTTCTTCCATGGCTGTACTTGCTTCTTCTATACCCGTTACATCTCCGGCAACATATATATCAGAGTTTGTCGTTTGCATATTGTCATTATGCAATGGTAAAAATCCCCCTAATTTAGATACATGTACTAACTGGCAATTAGACATTCTTAATAACTCCAATGCAGGAGTCAGTCCTACTGCCAAGCATACCGTATCAACATCTAAAGTAATCTCAGTTCCTTCTATGGGCTTAAAGTCCGGACCTATTTCAACTATTACGGCCTCCTCGACCTGATCTTTTCCTCTTGCTTCTTTAATGGTATGAGAAGTATATATCTTAACGCCTTTTCTCATCAACTTATTTGCATGTACAGAATAACCGTTTATATTTGGCATCGCTTCTACTATACCAACAACTTCTCCACCTGCCTGCAAAATCTGATACGATACTACTAAGCCAACATTACCAGAGCCTATCATAAGGTATTTCTTTCCTGGAAGTACTCTGTTGATGTTTATCATTGTCTGAGCTGCTCCTGCACCCATTACCCCTGGCAAATCCCAACCTGGAAATGATAAAGGCTTCTCAGAAGCGCCAACTGCAATTAATATCTTATCCGCCGTTACTGTATGGGCAATATCATTTTGTACTATTCCAACTTCATTATCAGGAAACAAACCAAATACCACAGTATTTAAAAAGATTTCCACTCCATGTTCCTTGCATTGAGACAAAAGTTCTTCGCCAAGCCTAAATCCCCTGACCCCTGCTCCATGAAAGCTTGAACCGAAAAATTTATGGATTTGTTTAAACAGCTGACCGCCGGGTTTATCATTTTCATCAAAAACAGCTACTTTCCCCCCATGTTTTGCAATTTCCAGTGCAGCTGATAATCCGGCAGGTCCTGCACCTATTATAGCTACCTGTTTGTTATGTTTCATTTTTTATCACCCCATTTTCCTAATCCTTCTTGAGTCTCTAGTTTCATTCCATCTCTAACTTTTGTAACACAAGTTCTGACATTTGGAACCCCGTCTATTGTCATAGCACAATCAGTGCAGCGTCCTATAGCACAAAATATTCCTCTAGGGTGATGGTACTTAGGGGTAGTTCTCATAACCCTTATCCCCGAGGCCATAAGCGCAGAAGCTACAGGCTCGCCTTCAATAGCTGGAATAATCTTGTCATCAACACTTATGTTTACTATCTTTGGATTTTCATCCAAATTACCTAAAATAGGATGTTTGGTAACTCTCATAATTTTAAGCCCTTTCTTTAATATAATTGAATATTCGCTTAATTACGAATCCTTAAAAGTTTATAAAGTGAATCACCTTAGTATTATACAAGTAAAACCGCTAAATTAAATTATCCATCATTTGCATTATGGTATAACCTATATAATACCAGGTGAGTTACTTATCTCCTTTAAATTTTTAAATAAATATCTTGAAATTAGAATGGTCCCCAGTTTGTAAATACGGCAAATGCTAATACAGCCATTATCCACAATGACCATTTAATTACAAGTGGAAGCGCAAATTTAAACCACTTATTAAATGAAAGACCTGCCAGCCCTAAAGTAGCCATTACAACTGAGTGAGTAGGTGTTATCATATTCCAGTAGCCATCGCCTGCTTGGAACGCAAGAACCGAAACCTGTCTTGTAACCCCTAAAAGGTCACTCAAAGCTGACATAATAGGCATTACGACAACTGCCTGTCCTGATGATGAAGGTATAAAGAAATTTATAAATCCTTGAGCTATATACATTCCCCAGGCAGCGAATACATTATTTAAGTTTGATAATGGTATAGAGATGTAATATACAATAGTATCCATTATATGGCCTTGTTCTGCTACTACTAAAATTGCTCTGGAAAGACCCATAAGGATTGCAGCTCCAGCCATACCACTTGCACCTATTATAAATTCATCTGCAAATTTTTCAAAATTACCTTTAAATAGAATCAATCCAACAACCAAGCTCATTGCAAAGAATAATGCTGATATCTCTGAAAAGTACCATCCATATTTTAACACTCCAAAGACTAAAACACTTATAGTAATTACCAGTATAATTAATATCAATCTACGTTGGGAATTCATCTCCATATTAAATTGTTCTTCATCATTTATCGTAAATTCATCATCCTTAACTATTATTCCTTTCTTATCTTTCTTTAGCTTTTCACAATATCTAATTGTGTGGTGAATGGCAATAACTAAGCTTCCAACCATCAATGCTATCCTCAGACCTATTCCAGAAAATGGCGGTAATTCTGCAATGCCTTGGGCAACGCCAGTATTAAATGGGTTTAAAGGACCTGCAGAGTATCCACAATATACTCCTACTAATATCATAGCTACTCCTACAACCTTGTCGAACCCCATTGACAAAGAAGTGGCAACTAATATAGTAACAAATGGCAATGTTTCCTCAGCCATTCCAAATGTAGCGCCGCCTATACTAAATGCAATCATCAGAATGCTAATTAGCAAATATTCACGACCCGTAAACTTCTTTATTAATTTTCCTAATCCTGAATCTATTGCTCCGCTTTTTTGAACTATAGCAAAAGCACCACCAACAACAAAAACGAAACCGATAATTTCAGATGCCTTTACTAATCCTTCAAATACTGATGATAATATTCCACCTATCCCTACTGGAGTCTGCTCCATTGTTGTAAAGGTATCGGGTACTACCAATGTTCTATTTGTAGCTTCATCAAACACCCTTTCGAATTCACCTGCCGGAATAACATATGTGAGTATACCTACTATTAAAATAACGAACAGCATTAATGCTGGAGTGTTTGGTACTCTAAGCCATTTCTTTTTTGCAGTTGATTTATTAGAAGAAACCTTATCCATTTTTTACTCTCCTCTTTCAATCTTTTTATTAATTTCTCTGTTTTCTTCTCATACCTTAAATGTTTTTTGGCATTTAGTTACATTGTTTCCGATAACGTTTTTAGATTAATTCTTACTTTAGCCGATAATACATCAATATTTTGACCTTTTCTCTTGCAAATATCAATAAATCTATCACAAAATCCCTAATATCATAGGACATCCAGATACAACTGTTTCTCAGCCCATTTGAGCGTTAATTGTTCTTACTGTAGGTGTCTGTCCTTGAATCATAACTAATTTTGATTTTTCAATCCTACCTCCTTTTTAATTTATAGTTTAGACACTTATTAGTTACCTAAACACGTTGATTTTATCGGGTTTTTGTATAATCTTTTTATGTATAATCCCTTCACGCTTAAATTTATTGATATTTCAATGTTCGTAGGTGTATTAAGGTTACCATTAAATCGGCATTTTATTTGTTTTTAGCTTTATTTACTTTTTGTTGTTATTTTATTTTTTATTAGATTTTATCCATAGTAATCATCATTAATTTACAATTTTCTAAATTAATTAGTTAACAATTAAATACACATTATAATTTTACATAGTGAAACTATATTTCGATTTTTTATGTATACATGATAACTCCTAAACAAACCTTTGTCAACTATTATTTTTTTATTTAGCGCACCAATCCTTATGCCGGTAAAAAACAGTGTTTCAATTATTAAGCGTTAATTCCTAATACAAATACCGTAAATGATTAAAAATTATCAAATCAAATAATATAATAAAAATAAAATGTGATTTTAATATAACAATTCAAATATAATTTTCACTAATTAGAAAGTTTTTCATAATTTATACAAAATCTAAAACTGATTATGCTAACGTTAGTAAAGGTATAATCGCCTTTATTTTACATTGTAGAATTTATTTTTAGAAATGAAAATTGTGAAAAATTATTATAGAACATATTGTTTATTTTATGCTATAATATCATAGATTGTAAAAACTATTTTTGGAGGATACAATGAAGAAATTATCAAAAATTAATCAGTCTGTGGAAAAGACATTTCAAATTATAGAAATAATGGCAGAAAGCCGAGAGCCTCTTAGACTTCAAGACATTGCATTGAAGGTAGACATGCCTTCCAGCACAGTTCTAAGACTTGTCAATACCTTAGTATCCTGCGGTTATGCAAGTCAGGACCCTAATACATTAAAATATTTCCTCTCACTAAAATTCATGCTGATAGGAGGACTTGTGAGCTCGCAAATAAATATTAGAGACATTGCTCATCCATATTTGCTTGAACTTTCAAAAAAATGTAAAGAATCAGTATGTTTATCAATTGAACAAGATATGGAAGTTGTTTATTTGGATGTAATTGACGGTCCCGATGGAATTCTTAAAATTACTCAGCGCATAGGAAAAGTAGCACCTTTACATTCAACAGCAGTTGGAAAAATAATGATGTTAAACTATGATTCTAAACAACTTAATCAAATGATAGCATCAAAAGGATTAGCAGCGTTAACTCCAAACACTATTACAAGTAAAGAAGAACTGATAAAAGAATTAGAAAAAATTAGAACTCAAGGATATGCACTCGACGATGAAGAATGTGAACTCGGTGCAAGATGCATTGCTACGGGTATAAAGGATTATTCCGGAAAGTATATTGCAGGAATAAGCGTATCCGGTCCTACGACCCGAATGTCAATGGAATACGTTAATATTATTAAGAATATTGTCATGGATACATCTAAAACAATTTCCGGGCTGCTGGCATATAAGGAATAGTTTTAAACTAAACCCTTAATCAACATAACATTTTTGATTAAGGGTTTCTTTTTATTTATTAACAATATTAATCGGATTACCACTTAGAAAGTCTTTTAAATTATCTACTGCAGTATACTTAGCAAAATTTAATTTCATTTTTTAGTGCAGTGCCGATCCATGTCAAGATAATAATATTGAATTCAATTTGATCTGCTGTCGGTCAATTAACATTCTGCTTTTAGTTTCATAAAATATACCAAATTAAGTAATAAGGAGATGTCATGATTTCATATAATAATTTAAATAATGTAAGTAAATTAGAAAGAACGACAGAATGTGTCACAATCGGAAGGTTGGCGCCTGACTTTATGGCTCTGTCCACCTTTGGTTATGTCAGATTGTCTGATTATAGAGGCAAATGGATAATATTAGTCAGCACTCCGTCAGCATTTGATGGAGTTGCCACTACTGAAATTATAAATGCAGCACAACATTACGACCAATTATTAGAAAGGAATGCAAGTATTATCGGTTTGACCACTGATAATGTTTATGCTAATTTAGCTTGGGTATATGATATTTACCAGAAAACGGGGGTAACAATTCCCTTCCCTATTATTGCAGATGCCGATTTAGCCGTATCAGAGCTGTACGGTATGTTAAACCCGGACAGATTGTATATCGAAACGGTCAGGGATACATTCATAATAGACCCCTCAGGCCGTATAAGAGCTATTAACGTCCTTCCCGTATCTACCGGAAGAGATTTTGAAGAATTGGTAAGAGTGTTTGACTCTATTCAAATTAAGGAAAACTATAACTTAAATACTCCCTCAGGGTGGAGACCGGGAGACCCTTATTTAGTACCCAATGCAACTTCATACGAAGAAATAATCAGCAGAATGAACAACAAGGAAGCATTAGGCTACGATTGTCCTTTTTGGTATTTATGTTATACCTACTTAGATACGGAAACCGGGAACAATTCTGCTCAGCCTGAAGCAAATGCTCCCATAAGCTGATATTTGCCCGTCACTAATATATGGTAAATGGATGGTTATGATTGTCATAATCCATCCATTTATTCATAAAGGCATTATATTTAATTTAAAATATTCATTATTGTTTACAAGTTATGCATATGGGTAATTTTTTATCTAATATTTCATCCGAATAGGTTGTGGACCATTGGCACATATCCTGCAAAATCGGGAGAGTGGATTTTCCTATCTCGGTGAGATAATATTCTACCTTTGGCGGTATCTCATTATGTTGTATCCTATAAATTATTTTATCAGAAATTAACTCTTTAAGCGTTGTAGCAAGCACTGCATCTGTAATGGAATTTAACTCGTTCCTTATTTCACTGTACCGTCTTTTATCTTCCGAAGATAATACACAGATAATCCTTGATTTCCATTTGCCTCCGCAAGTATTCAGAAAATACTCCAACGGACACATTATCTGCTTTTCAAGCTTTGGTTCGTATTTCATTCTGACCCCTCCAAATACTATTTATCAAAACAACTGATTGAGAGTTTTTTTAAACAAGCATTTTACAATTCAAAATGAACTTAGCCTTCTGTCTTTTTATTAATTGAATCGCAAATTCTTTTCAAGCCTTCTGCCAACATAGATTTTGGGCAGGCAAGATTTAACCTTATGAAGCTATCCGAATTCTGCACAAACATATTTCCACCCTCTAACAGAACACCTGCCTTATATGCAAAAAACATAGGAAGGTCTTCATCCTTGCTGAAATATGCGCTTAAATCCACCCATGCAAGATAAGTAGCTTCAGAAATTTCAAACTTAGCCTTTGGCAGGTTTTCCCTTAAATATTCCTTTGTAAATTCAAAATTGTTATCAAGATATACTTTTAGCTCCTCCAACCAAGGCTCTCCTTTTTCATAAGCTGCCTGAGCTCCGGCAACGCTTAATGGATTGTCAAAATTGTAATGCCTTGAAAGCCAGATTTCTCTTAATTCTTCACTGTGTATAATTATATTTGAAATCATCAATCCTGCCATATTGAATGTTTTGCTTGGTGCCATGCATGTAACTATTTTATCATAATGAGGAAATAATTTAGATAGAGGAATATGTTTTTTACCCACTCTTAACAAATCACAATGAATCTCGTCAGAAATAATCCACATATTATTCTTTACACATATTTCTCCCAATCTTACAAGCTCTTCTTCAGTAAATACCCTGCCTGACGGATTGTGAGGGCTGGATAAAATAAAAAGAGTCGTTTTTTCATCGGATGCTTTCTTTTCCAAATCATCGAAATCAATCTTATAATATCCGTTATCATTTATAAGATCTGAGCAAACTGCATCACGATGATTGAAATCTGCCGCATATTTAAAATATGCATATGAAGGAGTTAAAAAGAGAACCTTCTCATCAGGCTTGCAAATATATTCAACAAGCTCATATAGTGCAGGTATAATACCGTTAGACATGACCAATTGCTTTTTTTCAAAATTCCATCCGTACCTTCTTGTGCACCAGCTTGAAAAAGCATTGTAATAATCATCCGAAAATATTCTCGTATACCCGAATATCCTTTTATCCAAACGCTCCTTCATTGCGTCAATAATTACCTGCGGCGTTGCAAACTCCATATCTGCAACCCACATCCTGATAAATTCCTCATCCTTAAAGGGAAATTTCATAGAGTCGTCAGCATGAAAAATATAACTGCGGAACCCGTCTGTATTTAATGCATTAGTATTTCTTCTATCAATAACTTCATCAAAATTGTACATTTCTGTTTCTACCTTTCTATTGTTTATTTATAATTTTAATTATTGCGTGCGGACACTATAAATTTTTTTAATCCACATAAGCCACTCCTTATCCAAAACAGTAGCATTTGGTCGGTTAAGTATATCTTCGCAAGGAAAGCATAAACATTCTCCGCGAAATTTCAGTCATTTCTTTTCTACACAATCTTTCGTAAAACAATCACCGGCTTGTTGTCCTTTTGTACAACCACTGCACTTATCTTGTAAATATGTAGGGCAGCTATCGCAATAGAAACCACATTTTCCTATTAATGATTCCTTTACATATTCCATATATTTCTCCTATGCAAAAAATATTTATGCCTCAAATTACTTTTCTTTGTAGACAAAATGCTGTACACCTTCATTCCACTTGCCCAGCAGCTCCGCCGCATTCGTCGGATATACTTCAAGCCCTTTTATTTCTTCAAGCGGTATCCAATGAAACTCAATATCAAAATTCCTGCCTTCAAGCTGCTCTGCACCAATAAACATTCCTGTGTTTGGAATTTGTGTTTCATCGTTCATCCTGACTACATAATAATTGCAAATTTGATGGCAAGGCTTGTTGCCCCAAGGGAAAAATATTTCTGCTACCCATTTTAATTCGTCCACCAAAATATCCGCACCGATTTCCTCTTTAAATTCACGAATCAAGGTTTCAGCATTTGTTTCGCCAAAAGCGGAATGCCCGCCGGGAAAAGCAAATCCCGTATCATTTGTGGGTCTTTGCAATAGCACCTTGCCGTTATTTATCAGGATTCCGGCTACACGATAGCTGAAAACAAATTCTTCTGTTTTAAAAAGTATATCATTCATAAGGTTTTCGCCATCCAATTCATATGAAATCAATTTCATATTTTTTGCCGTTGGAAAATAGAATCCCCTCAGTCAAACGGACACGTAGAATACAAGTGTGTGGATCATTTTCGTCAGTATGACCATTGTCGTACCACTCAGCAAAAACAGTACGCAGCTTTGACATAAGCTCTGCATTTTTCATGTCACGGGGGTGACCGATATTTTCCCCCACACCGTAAGCTGTGAACCATTCACCACAAACAGCAACTTCCGGATTCATTTCGATTTGCTTCATCTTATTTGAAAGCGCATAGGTAACGATGTAAAATGCTCCATTTTCGTAATAGCTGTTGACAATACGAACAGCAGGGCGCATGTTATCCATGGTTGCAAGAGAAAGAAGTGTATCATGCCCAAACCTCTCAGACATAATTAATAATGGTTTTTCATTGTTATTGCTCATAATTCTATATTTCCTCCTACTATGTCACTAAATTGGTGTAAATTATATTTAAATAAACAATTCTGCAATTTTATTACCCAGCGTGCTTATCACTCCATACTAAAATTCAAGCGTCCGGATAAAGAAATTTCTGAACCCCGCATCCATGCTTGAGCGGTCCTTAAGCTCGTCCATATCAAAATAATATTTTCCGGTATTTATATGTACGGAAAGACTGTCAAGAGGAAATCCCTTTGTTCTGCATGGATGGGGTTTTGATGTGATGATAAATTCTTCTCCCGCAATATCATCACCCATATATTCATATATTTCCGTTTCGCTCCTTACAAGACAAATGCCGTTCTTATAACGCACGGTCATTTGTCCTCCAAAGCCTTCGGCGAGCTTTCCGTAATACTCAATCATTTCTTCGTCCTCAAGATACCTTCCGCCGATATTGCGAACATGAACTCCCGGTTGGAGCTCATCGGGTGCTTCTTTTATATAAAGTCCCGAATCACATGAAAATACAGGTATACCTGTTGCCATATAATAAGCCTGAGCCTTGATTTTAGCATTTTCAAGCGGATTATTCCCGCTTTCGTCAATGTCAGGCAATTTAATATCAATGTCATTCAAGCCTATTATATTTACATTGAGTCCTGTCAAATGCCTTCGCATAGCATTCAATTTTCCTATATTGCTTGTACCAAACAGCAAAGTAAGCGGGGTTTTCAGCACACAAAAACTGTCAGGCGCAGCCTTTATATCTGAATCATTTATCTTATATTCAATATCACAAAGCATTATTCTTCACCACTTTCCATTCATCTATAAGCTGCTTAATCGATTGTTGGAATTCACATTATCCCTTTATATATTCAATGATAGGTTTGAGATATTTCTTCTCCGTCCAATCACATTGCTGACCAACAGCGCACATAAGGGCAGCCTCCCAAGGCTCATATGCTGACGTATCTTTTTTTGTCACAGCCTTTTGAAGCATTTTACACAGCGTTCTGTCTTGAAAATTCATTTTATTTTCGTCCCATGCACCGCGGCAATAAAAGCATTGTACACCGGATAAGTTCTTTTTAAAGTTATGTGCATAAATTTGCTGAAATGCCGTATCATCATACGGAGATGCACCTACACAAAAAACAGCAATTTTTTTATTCTTCAGGTGTTCTATATTCTTTTTGAGAAAGGATAAACCTGAAATGCCTGAAGCGTAAATACCGCCGCCAAGAATTATGATATCATATTTTTCGAGTTGAAGTAACGTTGTTTTCTTCGTTTCCATACAATCAAATCCGGTTTCTTCAACCAGCCAGTCCGCGTATTTCTTTGTTGCTCCGTATTTTGATTGATATAAAATGATGCCCTTTGTCATAACAACCTCCTATGGAAATTCCTGTTTATCTCTGTGTGATGCACTGAATCAATAATAACATACCCTCTTGTACAAAGAAATACAATATTTCAGTATCAAAGTTTATCTTCACAACATTATCTCTATCGGAGCAGATATGTATCTTGCTGTGCTAAAATAGTACTAAAAAAATTTTACTAATTAGGCGGCAATTTACAGTTGCTTCCCCATTAATGTTAAATCATTATACGTTTCCAAACCTTGCTTATGATAAAAGTGCTCAGTATAATCACCTTTTGATGTAAAAAGTATAATTTCTCTAATGCCTTCCTCTTTCATTCGCATTTCAAACTCTTTATAAATTTCTGTGCCAAGACCTTTGCCGCGCATTTCATTTTTAACGCAAAATTCCTTAATATTAAACATTGTTCCATCAAAATACTGCTCCTTGCTTCCTAAAATCATTCCGCATAACACATCATTCTTTCTTGCTGAAATACCAAAAAAATCTTCCACATTAATCATCTGATGCAATCTTTTGCTTGCTGTATCAATTGTCCATCTATCATTCCACGGCTCTGAATTAAATGTTTCAACATACATTTCTGCTAAATCTTTTACATCACCTAAAGTTATATTTTTATATTCTAACATTCTTTCCTCCGCAAATTACAGTTTCCCATCTATGGTAAAATCTGTGACGTACCACGTCGGTACTAAGTTATGCATACCATCGAACCAATGCATAATTTTAACCGCGTTTTGTTTACATTCTTCCAAACATCCCGGCTCAACATAGGCTGCCCAGGAGACCAGCATCAGAGCGCCGGTCGAAAGGTACAGTGCAAGTATCCGCCAGAACTCTTCCGGAGGTTCGCCGTCAAAATATCCGCGCAGCAGACCCGTCGCAAAATGCGGGACAAAATTTGTACACATTGAAATCCTGTTAAACTCTGACCACGGGTCACCATAGAGGCTGTCGAGGAGATCCCAGTCAATAACCGCAATTTCATGGCTTTCAGAAACCAATAAATTTTCGTTGTGGTAGTCGCTATGGATGAAGCACTGAGGGCGTCCACGCAGCAGATGGCGGTTTTCTTCATAATAAGCAAGAATTACGTCACTGCCGTCGATAGGGATGCCACAATCTAAAAAAGACTTTAATCGTCCGTCATTTATGCTTGTGAACCGGTCATACCAATCTCCTATCCCATCGGGTGCCGGAATAGAGTGTATCATCCTGAGGTTCTGACCGGCTTTGACGCCGAGTGTGTACTGCTCGATTTCAGGCAGCATAGGCAACAAAACGTCCGCCGTTACACCGTCGCACCAAGAGAGCAATTGATATACCTTCTTGCCGCCGTTACAGACACCGAAGTCCACCGGACGTGACATCGATACACCGAGCGAGGCGATACGCCCCATCATGTCGTACATAGTCTTTTTACGTTCATATGATTCAATGTCAGAAATACGCAGCAGAAAATGCTGTCCTTCGGTTGTCTCGACGAAGTATTTATCGTCGCCCGACACACCTTTGTTTATCGGTTCTATCTTAATAAATGACTCGCAGTTCGGAATGTCTTTGCACACGCGTGACAAGATGTCATTACTTGTTTCCATTGTTATTATCTCCTTCTATAAAAACTCAATTGCCCTTGCTACACTGCAAGTCCTTATAAATACAAATATCTGTTCCTGTCATCATTTGAGTGCCCATTGCTTCACTTGACCGTTTCCCATATAATAACCCAGTATTGTTTGTGTCCTAATCTTTTCAATGCTTCATACCTATGGTTTCCATCGGACAATTCATATCCGTTTTCATCGCGATATATAATTAACGGCGGCATATCCCAATCACCGCTGCTGTATTTTTCAGATATATTGCCGACACGGTGATTAAATCCGTCTTTTGGTATTTGATATTTAATATTTGTTTCGGGTCCGCAGCACCGTTCAAATTCATCAAGGTTCATCATCCGAGGTGCATAATAACGTCGAGGCTTAAGCTTTAACCCATCAGAAAATTCTTTATTGCCTCCTTCCTTGCAGAGGAATAAGTGAATCCATTCCTCAAGCCTGTCGGCATTGGCGAATTCTACAGCTGATGATGTTGTCGGTTTGTAAATTGGTCCGTTAGTTTTCATTCCAAGTTCTCCATTACAATTCAAAAATTAATAATATTAACAGCTTCCTGATAAAATTCATTGTCATAATGTTTTAGTATAAGAAGCCCTCTGTATGTATTGAATTTCCCTTTTGTACCTGATTCCAGGGGAAAGTGAATCTTACCCGAATAACTCTTTCCTTTGTTTATATATCCTTTTTTCAAAGCAGTTTTCACTAAATTTATTGCATCCTGCATACGATTGTCATAAGGGTGTCCAATATGTACAAAATACTCTAACGCACGAAAGCAGTCATATTTCCAGCGGCAGGGATAATGAAAGCTAATCATGTCAGAGTGGATAGCCTCGCCGGTTTTTAAGGATTTGAACAGCTCCCTTTTTAATAAATATTCCTGTCCCAAAGCCGCCTGCCGTTTTATTTCAGCTAAGCGGTAATCATATCCGTATTTTTCGTAATCAGCAAATGCTTCCAATACGGAAATCGTTGTATGTACGGAGCCGGCAGCAGAGCGATTATGAACGGAATCCCATGCACAATTCCAACCTCCGTCGTCCATCTGGTGTGACAATATGTAGTCGATTATTTCATTTGTTCTGAAATCATTGATTCTCCCATAACAAACGAGACTTAACAGCATTGCGGACATGCACATATCCTGATACCTATATTTAGAAATCTTACCGTGATTTTTCCAAAGACCATTCAGCACTTTTTTCGTACCATTCTGATAGCACGGATTGTCGTAATGAACCTCCATGTACTTTAACTCCAATAATGTGTAAGTGCTTGATGTCCATTTTCCGGAATAAATACTGCCGCCCCATTCCTGTTCCGCAGCATCGTATAAATTCAGGTATTTAGCAATATATCCTCCGTTGTTATGCTCAAAAGAACGACATAGTAAATGCTTATTCGTCAAGTGCCGAATAACAATATCTCCCTCTAATAACCAATCAATTATCTGCATAAGTACTCCTAAGCTTATTATTTTGAATTTTTATCCGTCACAAATATATCATCAAGAAAACTTTATCATTAACAAAATAAACTATTTATGATTTTATCCGCACATTCTTTGGGTGTATTTTTGTCTGTTTCAACTTTGCAGCTGTAAAAAATGTCTCTCGCCATAATATCATACTGTTCTTGTGATTGTGTTTCATATCTATCTCCACGTTCAATATTACGCTGTCTGCATATTTCCAGCGGACAAGACACTTCAACAATATCAAGGGGGTTATCATTCAATATTTGCCTAAGCTGTTGATAATGTGGTTGTATTTCAGGCTGCTCCACCAATATTCCGTCAATAAGTACATTGTGTCCCATGTCAGAAAACAGTTTCGCAGTGTGATACATCAAAATAATCGCTTCGCTCAGATATCTCCAATAATCCTCTTTTAAATATTTATCACCTATCATCTCTTGAAATAAGTCATTTGCAACAACATAAAAAAATATATCCCCGCGCTCTTGTAGAGCCTCAACAATAGATGTTTTTCCGGCACTTGTAATACCGTTCAAAAAAATTATTCTTCCTTTGTCCAATTTAATTCACCTTCTTTATATCAATTGTTTGCAGCAAAATTCTTTTATTACTATTTAAATTTCTTTGCCGAGCATAATAAGGTGAAATCCTATCTCATAGGCATTAGGTTGTATCCCGATTACACGAAATCCATTTTCAAGATACCATTTATAATCAATACGTTCGCAAGTTAGTGACTCAATTGCTTTTGAAATACTCTTTATATCTTTACCATTAATATTAAATCCTACAGAACTAATTCCGCTTCTAAATGTCATATAACCTTTTTCACGAGCATACTTTTCAGCAACATTAAATAATTCTCCAAGCTTATGCTATAGCTTAAATGAGCCGTTATCGTCAAATCCGCTACACTCAAGGTCGAGCGCCCGATATCCAATCAATTCTCTACACAGAATCCAGCCTTTGGTATGGTCAATATCATCGCCGAGATACCAGCTGGTGTCAACTCATACACATTCATATCTTTACACTCCATATAATACTTCTTATCACCCGACCAGCCGTTCTTAATAGGCTCCATTTCGGCAAAGCTTGTATATACATATATATCTGTCATTCATAAGCCCTTCACACTCTCAACTGCATGACAATATTGCAATACGTAATAACAATTATAAATAGTATGATTTTATTTTGCAACATTTAATCAAGCATTTTGTTTGTTTACCAAATATACGGAATAAGGCGATATCTGACCTTTTTAGTATATTCTATATATCCGTCAAGACCTTCTTTCAATACAGCTTCTTCATTCTTAATTCTCTTTGTAATAAGCAACGGATAAATAAGAAAAATAATGAAAGCATATACTGAGCCCAGGATAAGCGGTATTGATAAAAACAGAGTGATGGTTGCCAGGTACATGGGGTGTCTTACAATTCCATATAAGCCCTTGCAAATCACTTTTTGGCTTTCCTGTACTTCAACCGTTCTTGACAAATAAACATTTTCTCTCATTACTTCCGCATATAGCGCATATGAAATTAAAAAAATTACTGCTGCCGTTATGATTATCCAATCCGGCAGCCTACTCCAGCTATATCTAAAATCTAATGCCGCAACTATAAAGCCCCCTATAAACATAAACAAGGACAATAAAATAACCTGCTTTTGCTCAATTTCCTTTTCCTTTGTATTCAGCCGCTTTGCAAGTAAATCAGGTGATTTTATCAGGAGTATAATACCTGCCGCAAACATCGGAACAAATAATACTCCAATAAAAATCCACGCATTCCAATAGTAAATTGACCCTGCCGGTAAAAACAACA
>ENA-UOOM01001012-UOOM01001012.1-fermentation-metagenome-genome-assembly--contig:-NODE-1012-length-28860-cov-5.285957_pt1 | contig 28860 bp, 19 predicted proteins | sample MGYA00245781_ERZ724031 | MGnify/ENA primary metagenome ERZ724031 (study PRJEB28704, sample SAMN03018317) | fermentation metagenome | biome: anthropogenic terrestrial biome; feature: soil; material... | reverse complement strand
GTTCTAAAGACAGTACAAAACAATATTGAACTGGAAATACTGAAAGGTATATTAATGGATAGCAGCATTGCCTGTATAGTAAAAGATCGTGGTTCCGGTGGATATATGAGAATAGTTACCGGCGATTCTCTATTCAATGCAAGTGATATACTGGTGAACAAGATTGACTATGAAGCAGCAAAAGAACTTATTGATAATATGAAGTTAGAATAATTAACCTCATTCAGTTTGATGATAGGTGCAGGTGTAAGATATGAGTCACAGGAATCAGATGTTCTGGAGCTGGACCTTCATGCTTCCAGAGATGGAGAATTGATTGTCTTTCATGACGACACAGTAGAAGTATTTGCAGAGTTTCAAACATCCCATATTCGAATCAATATTTAAATCAAGCGCAGCTTTCCAAATATTGAAAACAAGAAAATTGTACAGCAAGCATTATTGCTCAGTATCTATTGTAGTGGACTTTGCCGTAGAGTAAATCTTCCTCATTATGGGAAGGCTTGTCTTCGGCTGGGTAACCAATAGACAGGATACACAGAACTCGAATATGAGCTGGTATATCTAATATTTCACTAACAAAGTCCTCTGCAGTTGTGGAGTCATCATAAGACCTGTCTCTTACATGAATCCAACAGGAACCCAACCCTAATGAGTGTGCTGCCAACTGCATAAATGCTGCCGCAATGGATGTATCTTCAACCCAGGTATTGCTGCTTTCTACGTCTGCAGCAACGACAACAGCAAGAGCTGCACCTGATAAAAATTGAGAACTCTGCCTTCTGGTGTGTGAAAGCCTTTCAAGCTTCTGTTTGTCGGTTACTGCAATGAATTCCCACGGTCTGCTGCCCCTTCCAGTTGGCGCCATCAATCCGCTTTTTAAGATAGCATCCAGCTTATCCTGTTCTACTTCTTTTTCTTGATACACGCGAATACTTCTTCTGGTTTTCATCCAATTTAACATTATTACATCGCCTCCATAATTAGTATAACCCATTTTTGCTATTGTTGGAAATATTCTAATCTGTAAAAAGTTCCTCAGGAAGTCCTTAGGGAAACTTTCTTCCTTCTCCATTTCCAGGAGTACTATTTCAAAATTTGTTGTTTACAATTTCTGGACTAGCTCATAGAAATGAAATATTATATAAGCATCAGGCAAGAATTCGGATTAGTTTTAGTATCAGGAAAAGATTAGTTCTGATTATAAAATAGAGTTATCTGGGGGGGAGTATCATGATAGAGCCATCAAAAGTTAAAGACGCATTTTGTACAGTTGAAAAGGAAAATTATTCATTTAGGAGATACTTAAAAAACCATGCCGATGAAAAAGAGTTGGATGAGCAGTTCTTAGAATTGCACGATCAATTATTTTCAGGATACGATTGTAGTAAATGCAGGAATTGCTGCAAAGAATATGCAGTATGTTTTGAAGAAGAAGAGTTAAATCCGGTAGCAGCTTTTTTGCGAATAACAGAAGCTGAGTTCAAAGATGTGTATATAAAAGAAAAATTCGGCGAGCTGCAGTTAAATGTAACACCATGCTGCTTTTTAGAAGTAGATGGAAGCTGTAGGATTGAATCATGTAAGCCTTCAAGCTGCAGGGATTATCCTTTTACAAACAGACCTGAAAGGTTGTACAGTTTATTAAACATTATAGAATCAGCGGGTGTTTGTCCAGTTATGTATGAGTTGATAGAAAGGCTCAAACTAATATATAGGTTTAATAAGAACTTGTAAGAGAAGTGCCTGTAAACAAACAAAAGGCATAACTTGAGCAACGATTAACAAGCGTTTTGGAATATGAATGGAAGGTTAGGTCAAAAAAGATGCCAACAATATTTACCACAAATATTCCTAAAAATAAGTCTATTTAGTATTTACATTGATAATGTCGGCCCTTGCTTTTGTTCCTGCGAATTAAGTTCGGGTATCATCCCAACGCTAAAATCATATATTGCTTGTGCTTTCTCTATAGCACTTGCCGCTTCATTCTCATCCATTTCAATCTCATTCGGATACCGAGTAATTGAGCTATAAAGCGTAAGCACTGCGCAATCATCTGTTTTTTCTTTAAAAGCCTGATCAATATTAGCACACATCCTACACAACGCAACTAAATCATGTGTTTTAGGAGCCTCAATATCATTGTATACCAAAAACCCTTTCAATGCTTTTTCAATAGATTGCTGTGCATGGTAACAAATAATTTCTATTTGCTTGGGATACAAATCCTCAAACAAATGCTTTGCCACAATCAAATCATCTTCTGCCTTTTTAAACCATTTGCATATTAAGTCCATTTTGCTCATACAGAACGACCCCCTCCCTTGCTATTATTCTTTCGAGAGTAGGTTGGATTGAACGCTCTTTAAAATTGCTTGCATAGGAAGCAAGAATATCCACCGGTGTTACAATTTCTGTTTTAGCCAATTCTCTTGATATCTGTTTCATTGCCTCAAGCGGTTTTATGGTATTATCTGGAATTATAACGTAAAAATCATAATCGCTGTCCTCGTTCGGCGTACCATAAGCATAAGATCCAAACAAATATATTTTTTCACAATCTACCGTCGATTTTATTTTTTCAGCAATTTCCATGATCTCAGGGCTTACTTGCATTTGGAACGCCTCCTTTTATAACAACATTATTATACCCCAAAAATAGTAAAATGGCAATTCTACGGACAGACAGATAAAACAAAAATAAAGGGGCTGAACCACGAAGGTTCGAATCCCTTTACTGCATTTTTGAATGGCGGAGAGAGAGGGATTCGAACCCTCGATACCTTTAAAGGGTATACACGATTTCCAGTCGTGCGCCTTCGACCAGCTCAGCCATCTCTCCACAAGGATTTTGTTTTTTAACAGCGAATATTATTTTACACCATAGCATGTTTCTTGTCAATAAGCGGTTTCGAGATGTGGTTTTCGAGATAGCTTGGAGGGAGAGCGTAGTTTCAAGAAACTGTTTGGATTTAGGGGGGTATGAATTAAATTGTTTTAACTGCATTTATAAGCTATAATAACAAACATACAAAGGATAAAGTCACAGGGGGAATGGTTCTATTGAAACTGCTTCATATTGCGGATTTACATATTGGTAAGCGTGTCAATGAATTCAGTATGATTGAGGATCAAAAACATATATTAGATCAAATAATAAAGATATGCAATGAGGAAGAACCGGATGCTGTACTCATTGCCGGTGATGTTTATGACAAGAGTCAGCCTTCTGCTGAAGCAGTAGAGCTTTTGGACGAGTTTTTGACAAGGCTGATTGCTTTGGGACAAGCTGTTATTTTGATCAGCGGAAATCACGACTCACCTGAACGTTTAAGCTTTGGAAGCCGGATTCTGCGAAAAAATGGACTTCACATTGCCGGCGTATTTGATGGAACACTGCAAAAAGTCTCTCTGGAAGATGAGCATAGCATAGTCAATATTTATGCCCTTCCTTATTTGAAGCCGACGACTGTAAGACCTTATCTTGAACAAGCTGTTGAGTCTTATGATGAGGCAGTGTGTGCGGTCATTGCTGAAGCTGATATCAATACTTGGGAACGCAATATTCTTATAGCTCATCAATTTGTAGTTAGCGGAACACAACGACCTGAACGTTCGGAGTCGGAAAATCTGTCTGTAGGCGGGCTGGACAGTGTTGATATTTCTGCCTTTGATGATTTCGATTATGTTGCCTTGGGTCATCTTCATAGACCACAAAGGATTGGACGGGATACGGTCCGTTATGCCGGCTCGCCTCTTAAATATTCTTTTTCTGAAGCACTTTATCAAAAATCAGCCACATTGCTCGAACTTGGGATAAAAGGCGAACTTTCCTTCCGCCAGCTTCCGCTTCATCCTCTGCATGATCTTCGTGAAATCAAAGGACCTATTGCGGAACTCCTCCGTATCGGCAGGGAAGAATCAGATAGTGTAGATGATTATCTACATATAATACTGACTGATGAAGAAGAAATATATGACGCAGTTGGACAGCTGCGCCAAGTATACCCGAATTTAATGGGCTTGGATTTTGAAAACAGCCGCAGTCAGGCATTTAATTCAGAAATTGCTGCTGTCATTGATGTTGCGGAACAAAGTCCATTGGATTTGTTTAAGGCGTTTTATCTGATACAAAACAATAATGAGCTTAGCTCGAAACAAACACAGGTGATGGAAAAGATCTTTGAAGAGGCAGGTGCTGATATATGAAACCCTTAAAGGTAGTCATGAGTGCCTTTGGTCCTTATGCAGGCAGAACAGAACTGGATCTGACAGTCTTTGGCGGTCAAGGCTTGTTTCTCATTACTGGTGATACCGGAGCTGGAAAGACTACTGTTTTTGATGCCATCTCATTTGCATTGTTTGGCGAAGCCAGTGGTTCCACCAGAACTGTTGACACCTTGCGAAGTGATTTTGCTGAGCCGACTGCCAAAACTTATGTTGAGCTGACTTTTCTTCACAAGGGAAAGAAATATTTCATAACACGAAACCCTCGCTATGAGCGGCCTAAGAAAAGTGGAGAAGGTTTGACTTATGAAAATGCGGAAGCAGAACTGTTGATGCCAAATGGAGACATGATTACTGGTTATCGGGATGTTTCTGCAAAAATAGTGGATTTACTGGGGATTACCAGTCAACAATTCAAACAAATTGCAATGATCGCCCAGGGAGAATTTCTTAAGCTTCTGCTTTCTGAAAGTAAAGAACGCGGTGACATATTCAGACGAATATTTAACACCGAACTGTATCAATCGGTGCAAAACCTGCTTAAAGAAAATGAGCGGAAAGCACGTAAATGCTGTGAAAGTGAGGAGCAGAGAATTCTGCAATACATCTCTGGAATTTTCTGCCCTGATGATGAGCAGGGAAACAGCCTGCAAGGTAAGATTAGCACAGCTGTCATACACAGTGCAGGGGATATACTGATGGAACTACAGACGCTGAATGAAATGGATACATCTAAACAAAATTGTTTGAAACAGGTTGCTGATAAGTTGGCCAAGTCGCTTAATGCACAGACCATAGCAATAACCCAAGCCCAGTATATCAATAAAGCTTTTGCAGAATTGGATACCGCACGAGAAGAGAAAAAGACTCTGGACAAGCTCCAGGAAGAACATGCTGCACAGAAAAAGCTGCTACATGATGCAGAAAAAGCGCTGCACACCGTTTCTCCCTTTGAAACCTCTTACCTACGAGAACAAAAAGAAGAAAAGAAATTAAAGCAGAGTATCGAAACGCTGGAAAGGGAAATACAGCTACAGACAGCAAAGCTGGAGAAAACACTGGCAGCTTATCAGGCAGAGAAGGAAAAAGAACCGGAACGCGAGAAACTGGCATCTGCAATAGATCGCCTTAATAAAATACTTCCTCAATATGGTACTTTGGAAGTTCTAAAAAGTGAGCTGGCTAAGCAGGAGAAAACCAAGACATCCCTTGGTAAAAAGGCGGACGACCTTCTACAGGAAAAGAAAGCTTATCAGAACCGGAAAAATGTCTTAAATGAAGAATTGGAGCAATTGGGGGATATAGAAGTAAAAGTGGCGACCTGTGAACAGGAGGATAAGCAGCTTAAAACTTCTCAAACCGGGCTGCTTGATCTTCAGGAATCCTTGAACCAACTTGAAGGATTTCAAAGAGACAGCACCAAGCTTATGAAAAAGTTTGTCGATCAGGAAAAAGCTTTTGAAATGATGAATAACGTTTACATTGTAAAAGAAAAAGCTTATTTCCGTGAACAGGCGGGTCTTCTGGCTTCATCACTTGAGGATGGTAACCCTTGTCCTGTTTGCGGTTCTATTGTCCATCCCAGCAAGGCATGCCTGGCTGACGATGCACCCAGCAAAGCAGAGCTGAATGAAATAAGACAAAAGACTGATATTGCCCGTAAGAATATGCAGGCTGCCAGCGAAAAGTCATCAAACAAAAAGGCAGAAATCGAGCTGGCTGAAAAACGATTGCTTCATGCTTCCAAAGCATTTTTCTCCGACATGGATGAGAGCTTCAACCAGAAACAACTTACTTCCAGAATTGAATCTGCATTGACAGAAAACAGGGAAAAGAAGAAACAGAACGATGGTTTATATATTCAATTAAGAAAGCAAGTCTCCAGGAAAAAAGAATGCAGGGAACAGCTTGCTGAAAATGAGAAGCATTTACAGAAGAACGAAGTTGAGATCACTGACAATGAAGAGAAAAAAAACAAGATTATTGCAAAAATTGCTGCCGGAACCGGAGAATTTAAAACATTGAAATCCTCATTGGAGTATGAAGATAGTAAACAGGCTGCAGCATCAATAAAAAAGTGGAAATTGAATCTTGGTTCTTTGAAAGAAGCATTCAATAAAGCAGAAGAAGCTTATCATTCTCTAAAGAATAAATTGGATGGGAACAATATTCTTTTAACCGATCAAAGAAAAAGGCTGACAATTACGACTCAGTCCAAACAACAGGCTTTTGAGGCGTATGCTGCAAAGCTGATTGAATGCAGTTTTCCTGATGAGGAGACCTATCACCAGGCACGAAAGACGGAATCAGAGATCAACTTTTTAAAGGATTCCATTGAAAAGTATAAGAATCAAGTTAAAACTGTAGAACAGAATATACAGAGGCTTACCAAGGAAACAGAAAACAAAGAAAGACAGAATATGGAACAGCTGGAGAGAGTAAAACAAAGGCTGGATCAGGAAATAAAGCAGGTGGAGGATTCCATAAAGATGTTAATAGTGCGTTCAGGAATCAATGTACCAATAGCGGAAGCTCTTGACGAAGCAATCGCGAAGGCTGACGTCTACCAGCAGGAATACATGCTTGTCAGTAATCTCTCAAAAACAGCAAACGGTGAGCTGGCCGGCAGGCAAAAGCTGGCATTTGAGCAATATGTACAGGCTTCTTATTTCAACCGGGTACTTTTTGAGGCAAACAAGCGCTTGAAGATTATGAGCAATAATCGTTTTGAGCTTCGTCGAAGGGAAGAAGCTGCAGACCTGAGCTCCAAGACTGGGCTGGATATGGATGTGCTGGATCATTATACCGGACGAATTCGATCGGTAAAGTCGCTTTCAGGCGGTGAATCCTTCAAGGCCTCTCTGTCGCTGGCTCTGGGGCTTTCCGATGTGATACAAAGTTATGCAGGTGGTGTTGAAATTGACACTTTATTTGTTGATGAAGGGTTTGGAGCACTGGATTCAGAATCATTGGAGCAGGCAATACAAACGCTGGCGGGGCTTACAGAAGGCAACCGCCTGGTTGGCATCATTTCCCATGTAAGTGAATTAAAAGAAAGGATTGACAGGCAGCTTGTAGTTAAAAAAAGCAACAGTGGCAGCACCATCAGCGTAATAACGCAGTAATACTCGTTATTATTCACAGTTGGTATGCTGCAACACTTAAATATTTTCATTTAAATCTTGTCATCCGAGTTCATCGAGGAATCTTAACAGAAAAGATCCGACCCAATTGCTTGGGATGATATCGAAAGAGCTGTTGAAAACCTTGGACCGGCTTTCAACAGCTCTTTCTCCAGTCGAACTTATTCGCTGTGACCGTTGCTTATGTTTATTGCTCTTAAAACTTCTCTTGCTCTATCAACAACTTTGCTGTCGGAGTCATGTATCAGACTCTTAATATGTTCTACTGAATTCTTGTTGCTGAGTTGCTCTAAAGCGTCCAGAGCAGCCAATTTGATATCTGAGCTGCGATCGCGCAGGCATATAATGAGATAATTGAATACCTGCTCATTTTCCACTTTACCCATAGCTTTTACGACAGCCTTGCGGAGTTCAGGGTTTTTTATGTTGGCAGCTTTTAACAGCTTTTCACCTTTACCCTTTTCAGCCCATTTTGCGATTTTCTCTTCTGATAAACCAAACATCTTATCACCTCTGTTTTTTTCTATTTTTTATATACATAAAATACATTATAACATTTTTTTGTGAACTATGTGTGAATAAAAGCTAACATTTAAATATTTATTATGATATATCCAATTTTAACACTGGATTATTTACATATCAAGCCAATTATGGTACTATAGCACATAAGGATTTGAGTTTTTTGAATGCACTGGCTCTCGTCTTCAGATGAGGAAGAGGGCATTTTATTTCTTTTATGACTTAAGGAGAGATCAGATACATGGATACGGAAAATATCAGACCTGTATTTCCCAAGCGGGCTGTTGTTACCGGGGGAATGCCCTATGGCAGTAAGGAACTGCATTTTGGTCATGTTGGTGGTGTGTTTGTTCATGCCGATTTTTTTGCAAGGTTTCTGCGGGATCGTATAGGTGAGGACAATGTAATCTTTGTTTCGGGTACCGACTGCTACGGTTCCCCTATATCAGAGAGCTACCGTCAGCTGCTTGAAAATGCTGAGGCGGACTGCAGCATAGAGGAATTTGTAGCTTACAACTACAAGCTGCAAAAGGAAGCATTGGAGGAGTACAATATAAGCCTCAATCTGTTTTCTGCTTCCGGGCTGGGACGAGCCAGGGAAATTCACGAACAGGTATCGGAAGAGGTATTTAATTGTCTTTATGATAATGGTTATCTTAGCAAGAACACCACATCTCAGTTTTACGATTCTGAACTGGATGTTTATCTTAACGGTCGGCAGGTAGAAGGGTATTGTCCTATTGAAGGCTGCCGGTCTGATAAAGGCTACGCAGATGAGTGTTCTCTGGGGCATCAATATATGCCTTCTGAACTGATTAACCCTCGAAGCAAACTCACCGGGAACAAGCCGGTCTTGCGGGATGTTACCAACTGGTATTTCAAACTGGAAGATTTCCAGCCTCTCTTGCAGGAATGGGTAGATCATCTGATGCAGCTTCCCAATACCCGTCCCATTCTAACTAATATCCTGCAGGAGTTTTTAAAGCCGCCAGTGATTTATGTAAAAAAAGACCATCAGAGTGAAGTCGATGCGCTTCGAAATCGTCTGCCGGAATTTAAAACAGAGGAAGAAGAAAATAAAACCTCCTTTGAAATGATCTTTGAAAATCTGGAGGATCGAGAAAAAGCCTGTAATGAATTGACTGAAAACAATATCCGATATCGTACAGGAAAGACTTTGGTTCCCTTCCGACTTACCGGGAATGCGGAATGGGGCGTACCGGCACCTGAAAGGGAAGGTGTTGAGGGACTGACATTCTGGGTATGGCCGGAGTCACTATGGGCACCTGTCTCCTTCACCAGAACTTATCTGGAGATGCAAAACCTGGGAGATGAAGAGTGGAAAAAATGGTGGTGTTCTCCAGATGCCGGAATTTATCAGTTTATAGGTGAAGACAATATCTATTTTTATGGTCTGGCAGAACCGGCTATGTTTATGGCGTTTCAAGGAAAAGGAGCTCTTTCAATTCATCCCGAAGAGGGTCACATACAGCTGCCCAATCTAATAGCCAACAGTCATGTATTGTTCCTTGACAAAAAGGCCAGCAGCAGCGGTGAGGTAAAGCCTCCAATGGCAAGAGAATTGCTGGAGCATTACACAGCAGAGCAGCTCAGGGCACACTTTTTAGGGCTGGGGTTGGGAATCAGAAGCGTTAGTTTTCAACCCAAGCCATTGAATCCCAAAGCCAATGAGAGAGACGGCGATCCTGTTTTAAAGGAAGGAAACCTGCTAACCAATGTACTTAACCGGCTTGCTCGTTCATGTTTCTACACCTCCCAGAAATACTATGAGGGTAAAATTCCCATAGGGCAGGTAAGGGAAGAGGTGCTGCAAAGTGCAAAGGAAACAATATTGGAATATGAACAGCTCATGTACAGGTATGAATTTCACAATATTATGAACTTGATGGATACCTATATTCGCAACGCCAATAAGTATTGGTCCAGCGGAATGAAGGAAGTAAAGGATACCGGCGATATGGATCTTCAAGCTCAAATTGTTGTGGATTCATTCCATATGCTAAGAACTGCCATTGTCCTCATGCATCCCGCAGCGCCGGAAGGGACGGAAATGGTATGCGAATATTTGGGTTTTGGGAAGGCATTTTGGGATTGGAGTCGAATTTTGGATACAGTATATGATTTTATGGAGATTCCGAAGGAGCACGAACTGAAAACACTGGAACCCAGGGTAGACTTCTTTAAGAAGCACCCCAGTCAGCTGAAATAACAGTTTCGCGATATTATTGTTGCACACATGTGTTTTTGGGTAACAATATTGGTATGCTCTAACTCTTAAATCTTGTCATTCTGAGTTTACCGAGGAGTCTGAGCAGGAAAGATCCTTCGCGAATGCTCAGGGTGATATGTATGGGCATATAATTACTTCAATAGGGGGGTATCTCATTATGTGGGAGGATTTTAAAAAATTTGCGCTAAAGGGTAATGTAATTGATCTGGCAGTTGGTGTTGTTATAGGCGGAGCATTTGGGAAAATTGTCACTTCTCTTGTAAATGATGTCATCATGCCATTACTGGGGCTGATTACTGGTGGAATCAACATTACTCAGGCTAAGTGGATGATTCGGGAAGCAGCGGGAGAAACCCAACCAGCGCTTACTCTGAACTACGGGCAATTTTTACAGAATATTATCGACTTTTTTGTTATTGCACTTTCCATTTTCCTGGTGATTCGATTCTTTCAAAGGTTCCGCAAAAAAGAGCAGGAAGCTCCCAAACCTGAACCGAAACCGTCGAAAGAGGAAGTCCTGCTTACAGAAATTCGAGATTTACTTAAGGAATCAAACAGCTGAATTAATTAAAATTTCATAAGGGTAACAAACAAAATGTCATTTAGAATATATCGAGGAGTTTTTCCCAAGGGGTTTGAACTCTGTTTGAACTTTGTTATATTCTAAATGACTTTTTACTGTTGCACTACAGGTAGTAGTATGGTATAATGAAAACATACTACATAATGTGGTTTTTACAAATTTTCTTTGGAGGCGCAATATGAAAACAATTCGGGATTTGATAGTAAGAAGGTTTACCAAAGTTCTGGAAAACAACCCTGATCAAAGCGTCTACGACCTGTTTGAGTGGAAAAACGCAGATGTGATGATTAAAGACCATGCAAAAAACAAAGTGGTTTGTGATATGAAAAATTTGGAGTTCCCAGTTTCATATTCGCAAAATGCTTGTGATATCATAGCTGCACATTATTTTAGAAAAGCAGGCGTTTCCAACGAAGCAGGGCATGAAAGAAGCATGCGTGAAGTCGCTCACCGCATGGTCGATTTTTGGACAAGTGCAATGTTGGATGAAGGTATGATTGACGATGAGGAACAAAAGCAGATTCTCTATGATGAACTGGTTTATTTGTTGCTTTCCCAAGCTTGGGCACCAAATTCTCCTCAGTGGTTCAACACTGGTTTGAATCTGGCATATGGTATCGCTGGTGACCCCGATGGATTATATTACTATGACATAGACAAAAAAGATGTAGTGGAAAGTAAAGATCGTTACACCCGCACTCAGGCTTCCGCTTGTTTTATTCTTTCCATTCAGGACAAGCTTATGGGCGAACAATCCATTTCCGAGCAATATTTAACTGAAACCAAGCTATTTAAAGGAGGTTCTGGTACAGGCACAAACTTTTCTACTTTGAGGGGAGAAGGAGAGAGGCTTTCCGGAGGTGGTTATTCCTCAGGTTTGTTAAGCTTTCTGAAGGGTCTTGACAAGAATGCCGGTGCCATTAAATCAGGAGGCACAACCCGTCGAGCAGCCAAGATGGTTATCGTCGATGATGATCATCCGGATATAATGAAATTCGCAACATGGAAGGCCGTAGAAGAGGACAAGGTTCGCGCCCTGGGCAAAATGGGCTACGATACTGACTTCAACGGAGATGCATACAGCACCGTATCCGGTCAAAACAGCAACAATTCCATACGCTTGTCTGATGAAACCATGAGCAAGGTATTGAATCTGGAGAATGATCCGAAAGCTCTCATAACTCTAATGGGCAGGGTAGATTCCGATGTAGACAGGGAATTGCCGGTAAGGGAACTGTGGGATGCCATCAACCAATCCACTTACAGCTGTGCGGATCCAGGACTGCAATTTCATGGCAGGTTTAATGAATGGCACACCTGTCCAGCTGGGGAAGACGGTCAGTTATGGGCGAAGCACAATCAAATAAATGCCACAAACCCATGCAGTGAGTACGCTTTCCTTAATGATACCGCTTGCAACCTGGCGTCTGTTAACTTGTATCGATTTTACAATTCCGATACCGGAGAATTTTATATTGAAGATTATTTACATACTATTGCACTAATTCAGATGGTATTGGAAGCTTCCATTCACTGGGGCCAATTTCCCACCAGGCAGATAGCCCTTCGCTCCCATTTGTTTCGCACCACTGGTTTGGGGCCTGCCAATCTGTCTTCACTGTTAATGGCAGCGGGCTTACCCTATGATTCTGAAGAAGCCAGGACTATGGCAGCTGCTATAGTAGGTGTAATGACAGGTTACTCCTATTATGTATCCTCTTTAATGGCGCAAAAACTCAACCCCTTTGAAAAGTACAGCTTGAATGCAGAACACATGCTGAGGGTTCTCCGCAACCACAGCCGAGTGGCCGGTGCCAGAGAAGATGATTACGAAGGCTTAAGCTATCGTCCCATGGAAGTAAACCACGATTTACTTGAGAAATTGGGATGCAGCAATATCAGCGAAGCTTTAAAGCGGGCTTGGAATCTGGCTATTGAAAGCGGCTCTCATTTTGGATATCGGAATGCTCAGGTAAGCGTAGTAGCCCCCACCGGCACCATCTCTTTTGCTATGGACTGTGGTGCTACCTCCATCGAACCTTTCTATGCACATGTAATATATAAGAAGCTGGTCAGCGGAAGCGCAATGGTTATGGTCAACCCGGTGATTGAATCTACCCTTAAGAATTTGGGGTATGCCGAGGAAGAGATTGATGCCATAGTCAGCTATATTTTACGCAGAGATGATAAGGGCAATATCATAGACGGCAAGATAGAGGGAGCTCCCTATCTCAAGCCGGAGCATTATCCCATATTTGATACTGCCAGCAAGTGTGGTACAGGGAAACGTTATATCTCCCCTGAAGGTCACGTTTTGATGGTTTCAGCCATTACACCAATGATATCAGGCTCTGTTTCCAAAACGGTAAACCTGCCGAATTTTGCCACCGTAAAGGATATTGAACAGATTCATCTGCTGGCTTATATCACCGGAACCAAAGCCATTGCCATCTATCGAGATGGTTCCAAAGCCAGCCAGCCTCTGACTTCAGGAATTGCTGCCAATTCTCAAAAGAAGCTGGAAGATATGACTTACCAGGAGCTGCTGGATATAGCTAAAGCAAGCCGCAGCAAAGTACCGGTTCGAGTGAAAGCCAGAGGGCGAAGAGCTGGCTTTACCCACAGTGCCAAGATTGGCGATATCGAGCTCTATGTCACAGTGAACTTTTACCCTGATGGTAAAATAGCAGAATTGTTTATTTCCACCGACAAGGAAGGTACGGTAGTCAAGGGATTGCTGGCATCACTATCCAAGGCGATATCCAATATGCTGCAATACAATATCCCCCCTCGTGAGATCTCCCGAACATTAAGAGGCCAGCAGTATGAGCCTTCAGGCTTTGTCAGCAGGCATCCCTATATCAAGCAAGCCAGTTCCATTTCCGATCTGGTAAGCAAGATCATCGACATCGAACTAGGAGACTTTTCCAGATGTCAGGTTAAACCCGACGGGGAAAATGGGGAACTGGTGCTGTCATCAAGAGATCTTGTAACTGCGGCTGACTACGATGCCCCTCTGGCAGCAGATACTGTTATTGAATCAACAGCAGCAAGGACAAATCAGAGGGATGAGCCGATAGAGAAGGAAGACAGGGTCTATGGCGAAGTCTGTGCCAGCTGCGGCAGTTCACGTTTGCGAAAAAACGGTACGTGCAAGGTATGTGAAGATTGTGGTGCCACCACAGGGTGTTCGTGAAACAGCTATTTATTTATTCGCTTTACGATTTGTAATTATTGGGTGTTATCTGATAATTATACCGTGTTCTACTATTTATAAAAAATTACTGCAAAAGTTTTATTATAATAAGTGACATTCTATATATTATATGATATAGTCCAGATGTAAAGAAAATTAAATATCAATCGAAACAGGCGCAGTTGTAGTTTTATGTATAAAAATGCAGCTGCTTAATTGGGAAGATGGGTGAAAGTCCCACGCGGTCCCGCCACTGTAAGAGAAGAATCTCTTTATATATGCCACATTAATAGGTAGAAGAGATAAAAATTCTCAAGCCAGATACCAGCCTGTTTCGAACACGAGCAACTCTACGAGAGATAGAGGGTGTGTACATGAATAGACTGTTTTATTGATTGATTCTCATTGTATCGGGTTGCCATACAATGAGTTTTTTTATGCAAAAAAGCAGTCAGACAGAAGACTATTTTTAGCAGGGAAACAGACCTCACAATGCATAGAGAGCTCAGTGCGATAAAAACAATAGTAGAATAAGGAGATTAATCTATGAGTAACAAAATCAAGATTAAAAGAAGAATGCTGAACACCATCATGGTTGCTGCCATCGTCCTCATATTCGGTGCAGGTATTATGACGGTAGGCAGCTTACAAGGCTGGTTTGATGAAGATGGAGCAATCGAATTTACTCAACCGGATGGTACAGTAGAAGCCGTTACTGTCGAAGCTCGTAACAAGATAGGCAGTGCTAATATTGAACGGAAGGGTATAGCCTACTCTCTTTCCGATGGAACGAAGCTCAAGGACGGCGATATCATCCAAACGCTCAACGGTACATCAATTGATATATTTATCGGTAAGAATACTGTGAGTCTGGATGAGAACAGCGAAGTAACTGTTCATGTTACGGACAGTGGTATATCTTTCACTCTCTTTGGCGGCGGTCTATTTGCGGATATCTTCGAACCGCTCACCCTTGAACTCATGGATACTAATATAGCTGTGGAAAGTGGAGTGTTTTCTGCAAATGCACCATATGGAAGTGCAAGCGTATATGTGTATGAAAATATGGTGAAGGTGGGCACACATGAGGTAAAGGCTGGAAATATCGCCAGCATTCTTGCAGATGGCATCCATACGGCGGCACTGTCCATACAGTCCCTGAACAGCTTTGATCTGGCAAAGGTAACAAAGGTTAATGATACAAAAATGTTGTGCTTTGCAAATGCCGAGATTCAGCAGCTTGCGCTGGAACGCCAGGAAGCAAAAAAAATAGCCGAGGATATTCGAGAGTTAGAGAAAGTGAATGCGCAGGCAATTGAGGAGCAGCGGAGGGAAAACGAGGAAAAACAAGATAAAATTGCAACCGGCGGCAGTACCGGTAACAAAACCACTAAAACGGATGATGCCACAGGCAGTAACGGAACAGATGACAGTAAAACAGACACCGGCAAAACAGACGAAAGGAAAAAGGATGATAGTAAGTCGAACAACAGCAAAACGGACAATAACAATACAGATGACGGTGACAATATTGACGTCGTAGACTCCTTAAAATGCACTATAACAATACGCTGTGATACCATACTTGACAACATGGAAGACCTTACCGAGGGCAAAAACAAATATGTCCCTGCCAATGGTGTTATCCTTGACACTTCGAAGATGAGCTTTGAGGAGGGAGAAACAGTGTTTGACGTACTCAAACGGGCATGTTCTTTGGCGGGTATACAGCTTGAGTATTCTTGGACGCCCATGTACAACAGCCATTATATCGAGGGCATCAACCACCTATACGAGTTTGACTGCGGCCCGGAGTCGGGCTGGATGTATAAGGTAAACGGCTGGTTTCCCAATTACGGCGCTTCGGTCTACACTCTCAAGGATGGAGATGTTATCGTGTGGACCTATACCTGCAAAGGATTGGGAGTGGATGTAGGTGGCTCAGTATATTAAACGCATAATGCGATTAAATATAGAAAATTTCAAATTTTAACGGGAGGGTATGAAATGTTTAAGAGGACAAAGAGTTTTTTGGCACTACTGCTGACTGCCATAATGTTATTTGGGCTGGTTCCGACCACAGCTATTGCAGACAGCAGCCATAATGGACAGGTACGGGTGATTGTAGAGAATACAACCTACACCATGGCTGAAGGTGCTCCATGGGATGGTACACTGGTAGATACCTGGGTGGACATCGACAACAGTTCCACGATGATGAGTTCAGTTGTCACTGCATTGGGTACTGTGGGCGTCACAGGTGCAGAATCGAATTATATTTCATCAATCAACGGTCTGGCAGCATTTGATGGTGGCTGGATGAGCGGCTGGATGGGTACACTAAACGACTGGTTTACCAACAATGGTTTTGGTGATTATACAGTTGCAGATGGAACCCTGTCAGAAGGTGACGAGATTCGAATCATGTATACGACACAGGGTTACGGCGCGGATTTAGGCGGTACATGGGATAACAACGATAAGACAGTTAAAGAAGTCTCTTTCAGTGAGGGAACGCTTGATAAGAACTTTGATAAGGATACACATGAGTACATATTAACCTTACCTACTGGAACAGCAGGAGTTATAGTAACACCTACAGCGACAAATAAGAATTTTCAGGTGCGTACCAGCATTGGCGATACAGAGTACAAGCGCAGTGCCACAATGCCTGTGGAAAATGATACTGTCATAACAGTTAAGTGTGGCGATCCTTCCTGGCCATCGATGAACGGTGGTAGCTATGGCACGGCGGACAGCGTACCAGCGGTGACATATATTTTTACCGTAGCCATAGAAGGCAGTGGAAGTACAAACAATATACCAACATTGGCGAATGGCGTTGCTGCTGCAGCGACATCATCGATCGAACTTGGCGGCATATATACACTTGATCTTTCTACAATCTTTGCGGATGCGGACAACGATCCGCTATCCTACAAAGTCAGTATCAATGGTGCAGAGGCAGTTGCAGCTGATGTGAGCTACAGCTTTACACCAGATGTGACAGGCATCTACACGCTTGTGTTCACCGCCAACGATAGTACGGGAGATAGTACAGATACCTATACGGTAACAATGGACGTGGCACAGGGTTATTCCAAGCTGAATTCGCTGATCATACACACATCTTTCAGCCCTGCGAACGCTAATGTGCTTTTGAAGAATGCTTCAGATTCCTATACTTCCGGGCAGGTTTTTGATACAGATACTCTTTCATATACTCTGGACACACAGACAGATAGTGTCACTCAGCTCCGTTTCAGAGCAAACCCTGCTGAAGTAGGAGCTAAGGTAACTCTCCATTATGGTGAAGAATCAAAAGATATCACATGGACAAGCGGAAGCTCCAAGTGGGCGAACTGTCTTACAGGTGGTAAAAATGTACTTACCATTGTGGTGACACCACCGGAAAGTTCATCCAAGTTGCCCGCTACTTATACGTTTAATGTGGATTGCATGCCTTCTCTGACAACCATAAGTGCAGGAACAGGCGCTGCCGAGCTTTATTTGGACAAGACCTTTTCATCGGCAACCACAGAATACACGCTGAATGTTCCAGACAACTTAAATGAGCTAATCATTTCTGCATCTCCCAAAAATGATAATTATACCATTACATATAATGGAGATTCGTCATACACAGTGCCAGTCGCAGACATAAGCAAAATCAATGTAACTGTTACAGCGGGTACAGGCGCAGATGCGCTGAATACCACTTATGTGCTGAATCTGAACAAGGTACCACAGCTTGATTTCAAGGTGAACACGATACCCTCTGACGCTATTGTAAAGGTCTATGATTCAAAGGGTGCAAATGTGGCTGAAAACAGCGACGGTAGTTTTTCAGGTATGTTCAGTGCCTCCTCCTATACTTATATGGTAACAAAATACGGCTATGTGACTGTATCAGGTCTTGTTCCAAGCACTGGCGGGCAAATTGAGGCAATACTCGAGCAGGCAGCAGATGATGGACTTGAAGATGTAAATGCATATTGGAAAAACTTTAGAGGCAGCGATGACAATATGGCCATCACAAATGTTCTGCTGCCGATAGATACCACGAATATAAATCTGAAGTGGAATAAAAAAATGGGAACTGGCTGGAGTGCTGCACCAAGTGTCCAGATCATAGTGGATAATGCACTCGTAGTTATGGCAGGCACCAATATCTATAAACTGGATTTGCAGACAGGTGAAATACTGGCTGCTGGAGAAATGGTGGCTGCACCAAATTGGGGGTACACTCCTCCAATCTATGCAGAGGGCATGATATTCGCTCCGCTGACAAATGGACAAATTCAGGCGTTCAACGCCAAAACCCTGGATTCGCTTTGGGTGTATAAGGACGAGCTTGGCGGACAGTCACTTAGCTCAATCACTTACTCAGATGGATATATCTATACTGGATTTTGGAATGGCGAGACCAAGGATGCAAATTTTATATGCTTGAGTGTGACGGATGAAGATGTGACAAAAACCAATGAAGAAAAGACAGCGACATGGAAACATACACAGGCTGGGGGATTTTACTGGGCAGGCTCGGTGATAGTTGGAGATGCTGTTATTGTCGGTACGGACGATGGAATGAGTGGCTTAGATGGACCTGCCATGTTGTACTCATTTAACAAATACACAGGTGATATCATAAGCTCACTTGACATAGTTGGCGATCAACGGTCTTCAATCGCCTATGATTCAGCCAGTGGTAAAATATACTTTACTACCAAGTGCGGATATCTATACAGCGCCAATGTGGACGGTGCAACAGGTGATCTGTCAGGACTCAAAGGTGTGAATCACAATGCACAAACCACCAGTACGCCACTGGTTTACAAAGGTAAAGTATACTTTGGAACTGGAAGCGGCATGACACCTACAGGAACCGCAGGAAGTTTCGCTGCGGCTGATGCCAACACTCTTGAACTGTTGTACCATAAGGATCTCTTAGGATATCCACAGTGTTCGATGCTCATGACGACAGCATACGAGGTATCAACAGGGTATATCTACTTATACTCTACCTACAATGCGAAACCAGGCGGCATCACGATGATAAAAGTAGATCCTTCAAAGAACACTGCAGATGGTGCAGAGGTTATAGAGCTTTATGATGCGGCAGGATTCCAGCAGTATTGCATCTCCAGCCTGATCTGCGGGCCGGATGGTACTCTATATTACAAAAACGATTCCGCCAATGTTCTGGCGGTAGGAGTTCCACAGGCGGAAGGCGTAATGAAGCTCATCGATGCCATAGGCATAGTGACACTGGATTCAGATGACGCTGTCACTATCGCTCGTAATGCCTATAATGCTCTGCCTGAAGATGAAAAACAAAACGTCACCAATTACAGTGCTCTAATTGCAGCAGAAACCGTGTTAAACGACTTGAAGACGGTAGATGCAGTTGAAATGCTGATTGATAGTATTGATGTGGTAAAACCGAGCAGTGAACGCACCATCACCGCTGCAAGGGTGGCTTACGACGGGCTGACAGTTGAACAAAAGGCAAAGGTTTCAAATTATGCTGCTTTGACTAAAGCTGAAGTGGATTACAAGGCGATCATAGATAAGATTGACAATGTGAAGTCGCTTATAAACGCCATTGGCACAGTGAAATATGATAAAGGGACAAAGGAAGGAATTAACGCCGCAAGAACAGCTTATGACAACCTCTCATCTGAAGAAGCCGTTTATATAACTAACTATGCCATGTTGACATCAGCTGAAAAAACGTATTCACAGCTGGGGAATGCACAGGAGGTTGTTGATTTAATCAGTATAATCGGTGAGGTCACTGAGGACAGCGAAGACGCTATCAATTCAGCGCGCAAGACATACAACGCTCTTTCAACTGAAGAGAAAACACTGGTTAGCAACTATTCCACACTGACTGCTGCAGAACGAAAATTTGCTGCACTAGACACAGATGATAATACACCGGATCCTGAACCTAGGGGCAATACTAAATCCATTAATGATGATCCCGAGGATAATATGAAAGTCATAGGCGATGGTGATACCAGGGTGGTTATCGGCGATGTTACCTACATGGTAGATGCACCTGCTGCAGGACTGATGGAAACCATTGATTCACTTATAAAAGCTGAAAACCCGGATAGACAGGATATCATTGATTTATACAAACTATACGCTGGAATGAATGACGATATGAAAGCCCAGGTGTTCAATTACGATGATCTGGAAGCCCTTACCAACAAGCTTGCTGTGGAGAATCACAAAGACTCTGCTACTGGTATGCAGGTTGAAGGGCTTGACTGGCATATTCAAATGCTTGTAGAGGAAGCTGCCAGCGGCGATATATACAATACAGTAGCTGGAAGTATCGGTAATAACGAGATAATCAAGCTATGGAACATCAGCTTTATTGATCTGCTGACAGATGAAGAATTTCAACCTGCCGGTGCGGTAAGGATCAAAGTGCCGGGTATAGACCTTTCCGGCTATGAAGAGATCCGCATTGCCCATTATAGAAACGACGGCCGCATTGAATATTACGACTGCAAGGTCGAGGATGGTTATCTGATATGGGAAAGTGAGAACTTCTCCTACTATGCACTAATTGGTGGCAGCGGTGAAGCTATAGCAGTGCTTGATGAAGAAGATATTGGGGATGCAGAAAATGCAGAAGATACTTTAGCTGAACTTGGTGGCACTGCACAGAAGCCTGAAACATCATTGCTGTGGCTGTGGATACTCCTTGGCTGCATAGGCATAGCGGTACTCATCGTTGTTGTTATTGTGATCCTTAAACAGAAAAAAGAGAGCCCAGAAGTATGATATCTGAGCACAAAGAAATAACAAGGAACATGAAATCATGAAGCTACGAAGGGCGGAAATTCCTTACCGCCCTTCGCCGATTCATATGGTTTTAAGGAAAATATAAATGGATGATGCTTTTTTGGGATACCATCCCGCCGTTAACTTCATATTTTTCATTGGCGCAATTGTATTCGGGATGTTTTTTACACATTCCGCTTTTCTGTGCGCCTCGGTATTTACTTCGATGCTTTATTACCTGTTGCTGATGGGAAGAAAAGGTATAAAGCTGCTTTGCACCATGCTGATGTTGTTCTTTGCCTTATCCTTCATAAACCCTTTACTGAATACGCAAGGCGATACCGTATTGTTTACATATATAGGTGAGAGACCTTTCACGCTGGAAGCTCTGATGTACGGCTTTGTAACTGGTGGCATGTTTGTAAGCGTACTGCTATGGTTCGCCTGCTATAACTGCATTATGACCAGCGATAAATTCATATATCTATTCGGCTGGTGCATACCAACCATATCTCTGCTTTTATCAATGGTGCTTAGGATGGTACCGAATTTTAAAGTAAAGATCATGACCATCGCAGGAGCGAGAAAGTGCGTTGGCAAGGCTCCTGTCAACGGAGATAAAAAAGAAAAGCTGCAAAACAGCATGGATATGCTTTCTGTGCTGACTTCATGGGCCTTGGAGGGAGCGGTTGTCACCGCAGATTCCATGAGAAGCCGCGGCTATGGCAGCGGTAAGCAGAGCAATTTCTCCATATACCGTCCAAGTGTGCGGGACATGGCAGCAGGCATCATTATGCTTTTCTGTATTGTACTCACGATAATATGTGCTGCCCTTGGTGGGATGGAGGTTGCGTACTTCCCTGTATTTATCCTGCCAGAAGCAAACATCATCACTATACTTGGAGTCATTGGGTATACAGCGTTTTTACTGTTGCCCTCGATAATACATATTTGGGAGGAAGCCACTTGGAACATTTTAAGATCGAGAATCTGACGTTTTCCTATCCGGGCACGGAAAAGAAAGCTCTGAACGATATAAGTTTGAAAATAGAACGAGGTCAGTATGTCACCCTGTGTGGCAAAAGCGGAAGCGGTAAGACCACGCTTTTACGGCACTTCAAAACTGTACTTACGCCTCACGGAGAAAGAAACGGAAATGTTTATTTTGAAGGCAAGCCTTTGTCTGAGGTGTCCATGCGGGATCAAAGTGCAAAAATAGCTTATGTTATGCAGAATCCAGACAGCCAGATTGTGACGGATAAGGTTTGGCATGAGCTGGCATTCGGCTTGGAGAGCCTTGGTTGTGACCAGCGCACTATGCGCCTTCGCGTTGCTGAAATGGCCAGCTATTTTGGCATACAGAATTGGTTTCACAGGAATGTTGCTGAGCTTTCCGGCGGTCAAAAGCAGCTTTTGAATCTCGCTTCCATAATGGCCATGCAGCCTACTGTTCTTATACTCGACGAACCCACCAGCCAGCTTGATCCCATAGCAGGAGCGGATTTTCTTAACACTGTACGAAAGATTAATTTGGAGCTTGGTACGACGGTTATACTCTCAGAGCACCGCTTGGAGGAAGTATTTCCTTCAGCTGACAGGGTGCTTGTAATGGATGGAGGTCATATCGCAGCTGACGCCACGCCCAGGAGCGTAGGTGATATACTGAAAGAGCAGGACAGCGATATGTTTGCGGCACTGCCAACACCCATACAGATATATTACGCAACGGAGAGTACGTTTGCCTGCCCGCTAACCATACGGGAAGGCAGAAGCTGGCTTTCAAAGGAGCTTACAGACAGAGAGATCAAAATCACTAGTCTGCCGGGAGAAACTGAATATGAGGAGCCTGATCCAGATAAGACAGCTGTTGAACTGAAAGAGATCTGGTTCCGGTATGAGAGGGATTTGCCGGACGTGTTGAAGGGCGTAGATCTGAAAATACCCAATGGCAGCCTTTCTGCAGTTGCAGGGGGTAACGGCACTGGTAAATCCACCATGCTTAAGGCTATATGCGGTGTGGTAAAGCCATACAGGGGAAAGATATTAATAAATGGTAAACGCCTTGATAAATATAAGCAAAATGAGCTGTTTCGCGGCTGCCTTGCCATGCTTCCGCAGGATCCACAGAGCTTGTTTGTCAAAAAGACAGTTAAAGAAGATCTGTATGAAATGCTTTCCGGTCAATGGCTCACGAAGGAAGAGAAGGGAAAACTGGTATCAGAAGTTGCGGATATCTGTGAGGTAACGGCTTTTTTCTCTTCCCATCCATATGACCTTTCGGGTGGCGAACAGCAGCGCACAGCCCTGGCTAAAGTGCTTTTGTGCAAGCCGGAGATATTACTGTTGGATGAGCCTACAAAGGGGATAGACAGTTTTTTTAAGATTAAGCTGTCAAGGATATTGAAACGTTTGAACGGAAAAGGTGTAACCATCATTATGGTATCCCACGACGTGGAGTTTTGTGCCAAATATGCGGATAATGTGTCCATGTTCTTTGACGGAAGTGTGATAACAACTAACACGCCAAGGCGCTTCTTCTCACAGAATAGTTTCTATACAACCGCCGCTAATCGCATGAGCAGACATATATTTGAAAACGCAGTGACAAACGAGGATGTGATAGAGCTGTGCAGACTGAACAAATAACGGAAACACAAAAGGAAAACAAAAAGCAAAGTACTTGGCGCACGGCAGTCTCTGCGCTTCTGATATTCATAGCTGTACCTGCCACAATATATTTGGGATGGAAGTTTGCGGACAGACAGCATTATATTGTGAGCCTTCTTATCATCTTGTACAGTATGGTTCCATTCTTTTTGATGTACGAGAAACGTAAGCCTCAGGCAAGGGAGCTGGTAGTTATTGCTGTGATGTGTGCCATAGCCGTGGTGTCGAGGGCTGCATTCATATGGGCACCCCACTTCAAACCTATGACGGCTATTGTTATGATAACAGGAATAGCATTTGGTGCAACAGCGGGTTTTCTCACCGGAGCCGTGTCTGGTTTTGTTTCCAATTTCATATTCGGGCAGGGAGTATGGACTCCCTGGCAGATGTTTGCCGCCGGTATTGCAGGATTTCTGGCTGGTATACTAATGCACAAAGGCATATTAAAAAAGAAGCGCTTGCACCTTTGTATATTTGGCGGGCTTACCGTGATGCTCATTGTTGGACCTCTGTTGGACACTAGTGCGTTGTTCACCATGGCATCCGGGATCTCATGGGAAAGTGCAAGACTTATATACCTTTCAGGGCTTCCTGTAAACACCATACATGCAACGGCGACTGTGCTGACGCTGTTCTTCTTCTCAAAGCCTATGCTGGAGAAACTCGACAGAATTAAGCTGAAATATGGCATGATGGGGGATTAACATTGAGATTTGATTCATATCATCCAGCAATAAATTTCATATTCTTTGCAGCAGTTATAACTGCCGCAATAACATTCGACCAGCCGATGTTTCTGGCTGTTTCATATATCTGTCCTTTCATTTATTCCATTGCCCTAAATGGTAGAAGATCTGCTATTTTTAACACCGTGCTCATACCGCTTGTCGCGCTGTTTGCGTTTTATTACTCATCCTACAACCACTTTGGCGTAACGAACCTTGCTGTTAATTTCATTGGCAACCAAATTACGCTGGAATCTTTTGTATTTGGTTTCGTCATAGGGATAAAAACAGCATCTGTACTCATGTGGTTCTCTTGCGTACATAATGTGATATCAAGCGACAAGGTGATCTATCTGCTTGGCAGGGCGTTTCCCAAGCTGTCGCTGTTCCTTTCAATACTTCTGCGTATGGTGCCTCGTATAAAAGCATATGCAAAAAAGGTTAATACTGCACAAAAATGTATTAGGAAAGGAATGAACCAGGGGAATATTTTTAGGCGGATTTATAATTTTTTCCGCATACAGTCAATAGTGGTCACTTGGGTACTTGAAAGCTTTGTTACAACTTCAGACTCCATGCGCAGCCGTGGCTGCTCCCTAAGAGGTCGCACGGCGTTTTCCATATACCGCTTCGATAATCGTGACAGGAGCTTCGTGATAGTTCTGTTTTTCTGCTTTACTGTGCTTGTAATGGGGATTCTTCTTGATCAAACGCATATTCTGTATAATCCGGAAATCATCCTGAACAGGATAACGCCTCTATCATATGTGTTCTTAGCCACATATGTCTTTCTATGCCTGCTGCCGCTGGGTTTACAGATTGCAGGTGAATACAGGTTCAAAAGGCTTATGCTTATGACAGCTGATTTTTCATCCGAGCAGCTCTGACACCCAGGTGCATTATGACTACTTATTTGGACTTGACTTGAATAGTTTGGGCATGCAGAATATACTTTGTAGAGCACATCGCTTCGATATGAGGGATAATTACAAGAAATCTATTAATTTCTTCAGCTTGCTTTGCATATAATAAACATGAAGCATTATACCTTGACACCTTGGAAGGAGGTGCTGCTGATTATGATGAAACGCAAGTACAGGCTGTGGTCTTTGTTGATAGTGGTTCTTTTCCTGACATCCTGCAGCTTAACAGATTTTTTGAAGTCATCTGAACCCAATACGAATTCTTCCGATGTATCGCAAAGTCAGTCTTCCAACGGAGCAGACACATCCAATATTAATGGTGAACTAGAATTTGAAGGCATCGATAAACCTCAAGCTGATATTGATTTGGTCGTTGTAAGAGTGAGTCTCAAAGATGAGTTAGAAGACTCCTTACCGGTAGCTGTTGTAGTCAATCCGGATGTTTCAAGAAAACCGGATCTTGTCTGGAGCGTAAAACTCTTTTTCGCTGATCGTGATTTGGTCATGAAAGGTAAACCTGGTCCCTATGGATTTGTTACGCCAGCAATCAGGGAAGTGCCGGTAACTACTGGAATTCTAAAGTATACTTTGAACGAATTAATCAAAGGTCCGACATCAGGTGAAGAAAACCTGGGCTCAGTTCTCCCTCCCACTGTTACGATTAACAAGCTGAGTATACAGGATAGAATAGCCGTTATTGATTTTGATGAGGCCTTGCTGACTGATCATCCAGGTGGCACATTGGGAGGATCGATAACAATGCAAGCACTTGTATTCACAGCCACCCAATTCGATTCAATAGATGGAGTATTGGTAACAGTAGAAGGGGAACCTTGGGATGATGGACATTTTATCTGGGATACCCCGATATATGAAAGAGATTTGCTAAATGCTGTAAATTAGTAATAATCTCCTCATACTTTAATAAAATTTCAAATTGCCTTTAATTGGGTTTAAAGTTACTAAGCTATCATAGGGTCACAGGAGATTCTGCGGCCTTATTTTTTGTCTTCTTTGTAAATTTTCCGTTTGCATGTTACAATGATATAGATTAATATTAACATTTTCTATTATACAAAAATGGAAAATAACAAGAAGATCCAGGAAGCGATGTTCATCTTGTATTGTCTGTGATAAATAATACAGGCCATCGTAGTTTCCGAAAGTATTCTTGTTATGTAAGGGGTAAATAATATGTGGAGCAACATTCTGGAAGCTTTCTTTTTGACTTGGCAGGAATTCGTATTTATTCTTGTATCAGTGGTTTTATCAATATTGATTGGGGCAGTCATTGCCGTAATTTATAAGATTACCCATAAGGGCATGAATTATGAGCCCTCGTTTATTACCACCCTGGTTGCCTTATCTCCCATCGTTACGATGGTAATGCTTTTAATACAGGGGAATTTGGTTCTGTCCTTGGGCCTTGTAGGTTCCCTTTCCATTATACGATTCAGAACCCCAATAAAGGATACAAGGGACATGGTTTTTCTGTTTTGGTCAATTGCAGCAGGCTTGGGATGCGGCACCAATAACTGGACCATGACACTTATATTTACTATACTCATAGCCATTCTTATGTGTGTACTGTATTTGATCAAATATGGAAGCTCCAAGCACAAAGATTTTGTTTTAGTGGTCTCCGGGACAAGACCTTTCCAATTCCAGCCCCTTCGCGAATTGCTTAAAAATAGCAATATAAAGAGTCAAATTCGCACTCAAGAAGTACAAGATGACCAATGGGAAATTATATATGAACTGAAGGCGGCTAATGTGAAACAGGGTATGGTAGAGTCTCTAATAGATGAAATAAACAATCTTGAGGGCGTGAACAAGGTTTCCATGCTGGCACCACAATTGGCCTTACCCATGTGATTGGAGGATCCTTACCCATATGAGAAATGCAGCACGTTACGAGAAAAAATACAGGCTGGCATTGTCACAGTATTATCAGTTCAAAAATGCTCTTATGCCGTATATTCAGCCAGATAAGTATACAGTAAACAGAAACGATGGGAAATATTTCGTACGAAGCCTGTATTTCGATACCTATAATTATGAAGCATTTCACGAGAAGGAAAATGGGAATTGTGGAAGAATAAAGCTGCGCCTTAGGACATATGCCAAATCCCCTGACTTGGCTGAGCCTGTATCAGTGGAATTGAAGACTCGAAAAGGTGACATTGTGCACAAACACAGTGTTTTTGTATCCTATGGTGAATACATGAATTTCATAAAACAGGGACATTGGCCGGATAGATCCAGCCCGGTTTTGGAGGAATTTGAGCGACTGTTTCACCTGCGGCAATTGCGCCCCACCACCCTTGTTCAATATTATCGGGAGGGGTTTAAGTCCAGGCTCGGTGACAATGTGAGAATTACTTTTGACCATGATGTAAGCAGCTGTACCGGCCGGCAGCTTTTTCCTGACTGTATGTTTTTAAGACCCCATCATCCGGGAAGGGTAATCCTTGAAATAAAGTACAGTGATAAACAACCTGTCTGGTGTATGAATATAGTTAAAAAATGCGGTTTTAAGATTGTCGCTAACAGCAAATATGTTCAAAGCGTACAGGTGGCACAACCGGATGTGGTGACTCCATCAGCTGTACAGTTTGATGCTCAAATGTCAAACCGTATATTTGATAGGTCAAGTCTAAAAAAAAATTTCACAAACCGAATATTCCAGATCAGAAGTTAGATGCGAAATTGGGAGTGTATAATCCATGGGGAAGGCGTTGAATTCAGCCTTAAGGGTTTCAGTGTTATTACTTGCTTTTATTGGCATAGCAGCCACTTTTGGAAGTAATCATGCAAAACATAGTGCTTTTGCAGATTCAATACAAATGCACCTGGGTTCAAATGATGCGACCAGGAAGGTATATATTAATGAAGTGATGTCTTCCAATGCCTTCGTTTTGTCTGATGAAGATGGTGACTTTTCGGATTGGATTGAGCTTGCCAATCCCGGAATTACTCCTGTGAATTTATCCGGACATTATTTATCTGACAATCTTGAAAATACTTTGAAATGGATGTTTCCCAGGGGGACAATTGTGAAGCCGGGGGGATATCTTTTAATTTGGGCTTCCGGAAAGGACAAGGTGGGAAACGGGGGAGAGATTCATACCAGCTTCAGCATTAACAGAGAAGGCGAGCCCTTGATTCTCACCGGTTCCGACGGACATACAGTTATTGATTATATTGAGATTCCAAAAATGTCCAGGAATGTTTCCTATGGCAGACAGCCTGATGCAAAGGATAATTTTGTATATTTCAATCACGCCAATGCATCTCCCGGAAGATCAAATAATGATACCTCAGCAGACACTGATATGGTATTTTCTGACCTTAATCCAGTTTTTTCAAAAGCGGGAGGTTTTTATAATGAAGCTTTTGAGCTTGAGATATCAGCTGAGCCTGGCGTTTCCGTATATTATACACTGGATGGTTCTGTGCCTGCAAAGGATTCAATCAGGTATGATTTTCCCATCGAAATAAAAAAAGAGTCCATTTCAACGGATTTTCCCGTCCAGACCATTACTGAGGGGGTCCGTCCTGAATACCCGCTTTCATATATTGAAACCAATCCCGCGGAGGCCGACGAAAGAATGAGATGGCGTGCTCCTGAAAAGGAAATTTTCAAGGCAGTTGTGGTTAGGGCCAGGGCTTACGACCCCCATGGGAATATGAGTGAGGTTATTACCCACACCTATTTTGTGGATGAAAATATGAATGAAAGATATACCCTTCCCGTGGTATCTCTAGCTATGGAGATTGATGATCTGTTTGATTTCGAGAAAGGAATATATATTCCCG
>ENA-UOOM01001007-UOOM01001007.1-fermentation-metagenome-genome-assembly--contig:-NODE-1007-length-28930-cov-11.159030_pt1 | contig 28930 bp, 31 predicted proteins | sample MGYA00245781_ERZ724031 | MGnify/ENA primary metagenome ERZ724031 (study PRJEB28704, sample SAMN03018317) | fermentation metagenome | biome: anthropogenic terrestrial biome; feature: soil... | reverse complement strand
TATTGACGTCAACGGACGGAAAATAGATACTTATAACCGGACCGAGCCCTATTACGGTGTGGAAAAGGAATGGAAAGAGAAAAACTTCGCCGTTGAAACCATGACAACGAAAACCCTGTCCATAGAAGGAAAAGACGTTACCGTAGCATTTGCCGGCCAAGCCGCCGCCTACCGGGACGATAAAGTGATCGAGAAAATGATCAGAAACCAGATCACCTTTGAACTGAGCTATCGCGACGATATTTTTGATTATGACCATCAGGCTTTTATCAACCAGCTGATCAGCCGCGGTGCCTATGCCATCAATGAGGTGGTCACGCCGGAAAATTTCAACCCCTTTATATTTCACAGACAAAACGGAGATTTTTTAGGCGAGAAAATACTAACCAAGTTTGATAAAAAGGAAAAAATCTCTGATATTTTCAATCAAAAAACAATCATACCGCAAAACATCGATGGCAATCAAGGCGCACAGCTTGGGGACAGCTTTGTGATCGGAAGCGGCGAAACCCTGGCCATAGACATCAAGGAGACCACCGACAAAATGCCTAAGGTCAACTGGGCCATCATCAATGTGACAACGGGCGAACCGGTGGATTGGATGCCCAGCGCGCCAGGCGGCCACAGGTTTATCTATACACCGAGAGAGGCTTACGCCAACCATACTTTCAAGGTGATAATGAGCGGGGAAAAAAGCGACACTGCAACCATTGAAATTTTCACTTACCGGACGGGAGCAGGCGAAGTCGCATCTGACGGACAAACTACAACTAAACTCGATGAAAACTGACCGTTTCGGCCAGGCAGCTATAATGATGCTTCTGTGCCAGCGGCTTTTCTTCCAAAAGCGCTTGCAAGACTTCTTCCAGCAAATCCAGGTTATACCCGCGCTTTTTTAACAGCTTATAGTCCTTGCGGAATGGTGCGGTCGTTTTTAATGTCAGCATTCGCGGTCCAGTTCCTCGAACAGTTCGCGAGCAGAAGCGTAGGATTTCGCCGGGATTTTTCCGCTGGCAATGTCCCTGGCTTCCTGCATGGCTGTTTCGGTTTCATCGTTATAGCCGGGCTGTTTCCTTTCAAAAGGCAGGCCACCCACCATCAAAGACTGATGCAGGAAAATGTTCACCGCTGGTTTCACCCAAAAAACTCCGCAAAGAGAGATTGAACGGGCACTGCATTATAAAGAAGATTATGAAAGAAGATGTGACAATGAGTAAAGCAGGAGCAAAGTTTTCCGAAGTGAAAGAGCCTTTAATGAAGGATGAAGAATTCAAGGCGGAGTACGAAAAGTTAAAACCGCGCTATGATGTGATTTCGCAAATCATTGAAGCGCGAACCAGCCAAAATATTACCCAAGAAGAATTGGCGCTTCGGGTTGGGACCCAGAAATCCAACATCAGCCGTCTGGAAAGCGGAACCTACAATCCATCACTGGATTTTCTGACGAAGGTTGCCCGCTCCCTTGGAAAAGAGGTACAGGTTACGTTGAAATAACTATTGTGAGAAGCTGTAAAGAAGTCGTAACACACCAGATAACTATAAAAAAAGGCGCTGAGCTCTCAGTGGCCTTTTTTATAAGTACCACGTATGGCGCGTAACCGACAGGCGCTTTGAGAGCGCAGAATCAAGCGGGCGCTTAAGATAAGTATCGTATCCATACTATCCCTGTGCAGAACCAACCACAAAGGCCTCCGCTTCTTTCCGGACGCCTTTGTGGTTATTGGCGGCTGTCAAAAATTTACGGTTCTTGGCGCATCGGTAAAGGATGAAAAAACCGCCTCTGCGTCTTTCAAGTAATAGACCTGGGTGTTGCCGTCGCCGGCCGCATACCTTCCCTGCAAATCGGGATAGGCATCCAGCATAGACTGTTGCGCCTCAAAGCGCTTGTCCTCCACGAGCGTGGCGGCAACCCGTATCCACTCTGTTCCGTTGAAGGCACATATCTCCACCTTCGGATTTAGGGTGATCTGTTTTGCCACATTCTTGACCTTGCCTGTCTGGATATACAGCTTGTCATCAAAGATGTTTACGGTGCCGAAGGGACGTACTCTCGGCTGATCTCCTTCTACCGTAGCGATAAAGTATGCGCTGCATTTTTTCAGAAATTCATATACTTCCTGCATGCTAGAGCCCTCCTTTTTGTAATGTGTTGAGCTGCAATACCCTGGTTGACATAATTATATGAATTAAAATCTCTTTTGGAAATCAAAACAAATTCCAATTAGGCATTCAGTCAACGGATGCTTTTTACAAGAGCAATCGAGAAATGGTTGCTCTTTTCTATTGACAGCCGCAACATAGGGACCTACAATGTACCATATCAAACAGTCCGACATACAACATTAATGTTGAGCGTACAGGAGGCAAAGATGAAAAAGAAATTGATTGGCATTGAACTTCGCTCCCTTAACAATCTCATAATGCGTAAAGTTGAAAACTCATCCGCTAAAAAACAAATAGATTCTATTACCGGAACAAACGGCTGGATCATCGCCTTTCTTGTTGAGAACGCAGATAAGGAAATCTATCAGAAAGATTTGGAGGAACAGTTTTCTATCACCCGCTCAACTGCTTCTAAAGTCCTCATATTAATGGAGAAAAAAGGCTTGATCCAACGGCACAGCGTTCCCCATGATGCCAGATTAAAAAAGCTAGTACTGACAGAAAGGGCATGGAAAATCAGTGAGCTGATGATAGATGACGCAATCCGAATGGAAGAAACGCTTACCCGGGGATTCACAGAGGAAGAATTGGAATATCTCTACAGCTGCATTCAAAAGATGAAAAATAATATCCAATAAGTTATCAATATAGCATCATGTCATTGCATTGTTTTATCGCAGCTGCCGCTAAATATCAAGCCAAGCAGAAAAGGGAAAACGTACATGCTCAAAAAATTGACTGCCAGCATAGGGCGGTATAAAAAGGAATCCATTCTTACCGCGGTATATGTAACCCTCGAATCGATCTTTGAAATTATCATTCCTACGCTGATGGCATATCTGATCGATTACGGCATCCATCAAAAGAATATGTCCTATGTTCTGTGGATGGGACTGGCCCTGGTTATGTTCGCGATACTCTCCCTGCTGGCCGGCATTCTTGCAGGCCGCAGCGCGGCGGTTGCATCTTCGGGCTTCGCCAGAAATTTACGCCGCGACATGTTCTATAATGTGCAAAAGTTTTCTTTCTCCAACATTGATAAATTCTCAACCGCCAGCATCATTACCCGGCTTACCACCGACGTTACCAATGTGCAGAACGCATTTCAGATGTTGATCCGCCTCGCGGTACGCGCTCCGGTGATGGTTGTGTTCGCATTGATCTTTTCCTTCCGGATCGACGCCCATCTGTCACTGATCTTTCTTGCGGTTATCCCGGTGCTGGGCATCGGCTTAGGGCTGATCATGTCGCATGTGCACCCGATTTTCGTACGGGTATTTAATGCCTATGACAGGCTGAACAATGTCGTCCAGGAAAATCTGCATGGCATCCGGGTCGTCAAATCCTATATCCGCGAAGATCATGAACGACAGAAGTTCGCAGGGATCTCTCAGGCAATCTTCCGGGATTTCTCCAAGGCGGAAAAAAGGTTGGCGTTCAATATGCCGCTGATGCAGTTCTGCCTTTTTGCCAGTATGCTTTTGCTTTCCTGGTTTGGGGCCAAAGAAATTATAGCCGGCGGCAACAATCCCGCAATCGGGCTTTCGACGGGGGAGCTGACCAGCCTGATCACCTATGCGATTCAGATCCTTATGAGCCTGATGATGCTTTCCATGGCGTTTGTAATGATCATCATTTCCCGTGCCTCGGCGGAGCGTATTGTGGAAATCCTGAATGAGGGAAGCGATCTAAAAAATGGAGAAAGCCCGATATACAACGTAAAAGACGGTTCGATCACTTTTGAAGATGTCACTTTCATATATGCCCAAAGAGCCGATAAACCGGTTCTTGACGGGATTAACCTTTCCATTGAATCAGGAGAAACGGTCGGTATTGTCGGTGGGACCGGCTCTTCCAAATCAAGCCTTGTCCAGCTTATCCCGCGGCTTTATGATGTCGTGAGGGGAAGAGTAACTGTCGGCGGCATTGACGTGCGGGATTACGATATTGAATCGCTCCGCAATCAGGTGGCGATGGTGCTGCAGAAGAATGTGCTGTTTTCCGGCACGATCAAAGAGAATCTTCGCTGGGGCCATGAAAACGCGACGGATGAGGAAATGATCCACGCCTGCGAGCTGGCCCAGGCCGACGACTTTATCCGGAACTTCCCGAATCAATATGATACCTATATTGAGCAGGGCGGCGCCAATGTTTCCGGTGGTCAGAAACAGCGCCTCTGTATTGCCCGGGCCTTGCTGAAAAAACCCAAAATTCTTATCCTGGACGACTCCACCAGCGCGGTTGACACCAAGACCGACGGATTGATCCGTCAGGCGTTTAAAAAGGATATCCCGAACACGACGAAAATAATCATCGCCCAGCGTGTTTCATCGGTCCAGGACGCCGACAAGATTGTTGTACTTGACGATGGTAAAATAAACGCGGTCGGCAGTCACGACGAGCTGCTTCAGACCTGCGCTATCTACAGGGAAGTTTATGAATCTCAAAATAAAGGAGACGTTCTCCATGAATAAGGGAATGCTGAAGGAAAATCCGCCGGTGCGGCATTTCAAGCCGGATACGATCAAAAGGCTATTTTCCTATATGGCTGAATATAAAATCCAACTGATTTTCGTTGTTATCTGTATCCTGTTAAGCGCGATCGCAGGTGCTGCGTCTTCTTTGTTCCTGCAGATCCTGATCGACAGGTACATCATTCCGCTGCTGGGACAGACGCATCCTGTATTTACAGAACTGTTTCAAATAATTCTGCTTATGGGCCTGATCTATATCATCGGGGTGCTTGCCACCTGGTTTTACAACCGGACCATGGTAGTCATCGGGCAGGGTACGCTCAAAAAAATCCGTGACACGATGTTCACGCATATGCAGACCCTGCCGATCCGGTATTTCGATACCCATACCCACGGCGATATCATGAGCCGGTACACCAATGATACCGACACGTTGCGCCAGGCAATTGACATGAGTTTGCCGCAGATGTTTGCTTCTTTTATCTCCGTAATAGCGGCATTTTTCGCCATGCTTTATCTCAGTGTCGGCCTTACCGCCTTCGTTGCGTTGTTCACTTTTGTTTTACTGAAGATAATCAAGGCCCTGGTAGACAGAAGCGGCGCTTTCTTCATGAAACAGCAGCAATCCCTGGGCGATGTCAACGGTTATATCGAAGAAATGATTAACGGCCAGAAGATCGTGAAGGTCTTCTGCCATGAGAAAAAAACCGAGGAAGAGTTTGACAAAAAAAATGACGAACTCCGCTACTGTGCCACTGAGGCGAACACATACGGCAACGTCATGATGCCGGTGGTAATAAATATGGGTTACATGCTCTACGTGATTCTTGCTATTATCGGGGGCGCAGCCGGCATAGCGGGGATTCCCAACCTGAGTCTCACCGGGGTCAATGTCCTGACCATCGGTACGATCGTGTCCTTCCTTACCCTGTCCCGCAGCTTTATCAACCCGATCGGTCAGATTTCCATGCAATTCAACATGGTGGTCATGGCCCTCGCCGGCGCGTCAAGAATTTTTGCGCTGATGGACGAGGAAAGCGAACAGGACGGCGGGTACGTCATCCTCGTCAATGCCAAAATGGAAAACGGGGAAATTAGGGAAAGCCAGGAAAGAACGGAAACATGGGCCTGGAAGCATCCCCACAGCGACGGGACGGTAACCTATACGCCGCTCAAAGGGGACATCCGTTTCTTCGATGTGGACTTCGCCTACGAAAAAAATAAGACCGTCCTGCACAACATCACCCTTTACGCAGAACCCGGCCAAAAGGTGGCTTTTGTCGGGGCGACCGGAGCGGGAAAGACGACGATCACCAATCTGATCAACCGCTTTTACGATATTGCCGACGGAAAAATCCGGTATGACGGCATCAATATCAATAAGATCAAAAAGGCTGACCTTCGCCGGTCGCTGGGCATCGTTTTGCAGGATGTAAACCTGTTTACGGGAACGGTCATGGACAATATCCGTTACGGCAAGCTGGACGCGACGGATGAAGAATGCATTACGGCCGCCAAGCTGGCCAACGCCGACGGATTTATCCGTATGCTTCCGCAGGGGTATCACACCGTGCTGGAAGGCGATGGCAGCGGCCTTTCCCAGGGGCAGCGGCAGCTGATTTCCATCGCCCGCGCGGCCGTGGCCGACCCGCCCGTCATGATTCTGGACGAAGCCACCTCTTCGATTGATACCCGGACCGAAGCGATCGTCCAAAAGGGCATGGATTCCTTGATGAAAGGCCGGACGGTTTTTGTGATTGCCCATCGTCTGTCGACCGTTCGAAATGCCGATGTAATTATGGTGCTGGAGGATGGCCGCATCATTGAACGGGGCAGCCATGAACAACTCATCGAAGCGAGAGGAAAATACTATCAACTGTATACAGGCGTATTTGAACTTGAATAATATTTGTGCTGGATGAAAATGTGTGATAAAAGGAATATCAATAGTAATGCGTCCAGCCTTATTTCGCTTACCCAATACACCGAACCTGTTTTTACCGCCGTCGCATCCTTCTTTATCCTGGGGGAACATCTTTTCGGCATGGGCTGGTGGGGCGCTGCCTTGCTACTGGCTTGTATTGTCTACGGCAATTATATCGAAAGGAAGGTGGAGGCTATATTGCAGACTGGTTCAGCTGTCATAAATTCTAATTTATTATAGCTTGGGATTTCGGAATTATTTATATTAGTGAACTATACCAACGAATAGAAAGGACTGATCATCAATGAAAATTGAAATTGGCAAAGAAAGACCGGCTTGCTATCAAGAGATATATCCCGGGGTTTTTGATATTTTTTCACACTTTGAATTTGCCAGCGCCATACCGCATGTTTTATTTGCTGTTACAACGCTGAAAGAAAACGGCAAAACAAATGTGAATTATCATTCGTGGAGCTGCTTTCAGGGCGATAACGGCGGTTTCTTTGCCATACTCGCAGGCATTTATCAACATACCCATACCTATGCTAATTTGAAGCGTACAGGCGAATTTTGTATTAATTTTTTGTCGCTCAAGTATATGGATAATCTCAATGCTACAATAGAGAAAAACGGGATTGAGGATGATGAGTTTCTTGTAGGCGGTTTTACAGTGGAAAGGGCATTGAACGTTAATGCGCCTCGTATCAAAGAGAGTTTTTTGAGCTTGGAATGTAAAGTGAACCAAATAACGGACTTATCCCATGCCGGAACAACAGCTCTGGTGATCGGTGAAGTGCAACATATAGCCATCGACAGCGAATATGCGGGTGATATGCAAAAACGATATGGCGAAGATGGTTTTATGTTGCTGGCCCATTCTCCCTTCAATCATGAAAAAAACGAATATAACAAGACGATGACGGCGACTTTGAAGTTACAAAGAGAAACTTAAAGTTGGTCATACCTTCCGCAAGATGAAAAATGACCTGATGGACGCCATTCGTTCCCTGCACCACATGCCATCATCCGCTTTGCCAAGCAGAAGGGCGGCGCGAGGATGATTCATATTGGCGACGGAGCAATCATCGCAGCGAATTCCTGCCTCAGGGGCGCTAACAGGAAATTTGAATTGCGAGTTATCAGAAGGCGATGTGTAATTTGGAACCGAAAGCATGTACGCGTTTAGGGAGGGGATTCATAATGCTTGAAAAAGTACCGACTCATGAAGAAATGACTGCTTTGCTTGGACAACCGCTATTTGAAATTTGGATTGAACTGAGCAATTTGATTGAATCAAAATATGATATGGAAAGGCTTTGGAATAGTGGAGGCAAAAGGTGGACATACGAGTATAAATATCGCAGAGGCGGTAAATCCCTGTGTGCTTTATATGCTAAAGAAAACGTTTTTGGTTTTATGATTATCTTTGGCAAAGGTGAAAGAGCTAAATTTGAAGCAAAGAGGAACAATTATTCGCTGGAAGTACAAAGAGTTTACGATGAATCCACCACCTATCACGATGGAAAATGGATGATGTTTGAATTGACGGATACATCACTATTTCCAGATATGGAGAAGCTGTTGCTGATTAAGCGAAAACCTAACAAAAAACGGCGCGAACCGGAGCAATAAGCAGAGATAAACTATTGAAAAGCAAAAGGCAGGGAGATTCCGTAGGTTACCCTGCTTGGCATGCTATCCTGGTGTATTACTTTTTGAAATTATCTATCCATTTGACAAAGAGGGGGAAAGCATGAACGATATGACAAGATACAGGCTGTTGATGATAGGATAAAAAATCAGTTGATAAATAGTTGATAAAAGTACTGTATCCTTTAGGGGGACAGGAGGTATTCGGTGAGATGAGAAATCGAATTTTAATCGTCGATGATGAAAATGACATCGTTAATTTATTGAAAGATCATTTTGAATATAGCGGCTATGAAGTGCTAACTGCTGAAAGCGGCGAAGAAGCGATTAAAAAATCTGAGCAGCAGCCGGATGTCATTCTGCTTGACATCAATATGTCCAGGCTTGACGGTTTTCAAGTTTGTAATCGCATCCGCAATTTTGTTTCATGAACGGGTTTTTTCATTATCCGGTAAGCAGCAATAGCGATGCTGAGGCATTAAGCAACAGCGGAAATATGGAATACCTTTGGGTTCCGGCTTCGGAGGCCGAGTTAACATCCGGCACGATAAATTACCTCCAGGAAAATATCGGCAATGGCAGCATTCCTGCGGAGAAAGCAAAAACTTTTTCAGAAATTTTGCCGTTTACCTGCTGCCGACCATTGTGTTTTTAAGTGCATTTATCATGTTCATCATGCTTTTATTCAAAAAAGCCATTGCCGTATTTCCCATCTACATTGCTTACGTCATTTTTAACGTAACTCCAAAGGCCTTTGAAAACGGCGACAGCCTGGGGGTTTTGTCCAGAGCGATTATCCGGCTTGACGGGCAGTTGGTAAACACACAGGATGTGATGCTGAATCGGGTAATCTATCTGGTGTTGGCGGCGGTATTGATTTTTGTTGCCTGCAAGTTGTATGACCGCCTGAAAAACAATTTAAGAAAGGCCGTTACAATATGAGATATAATCTGAAACTCCTGTTTTCTCCGGTAAAATGGCTTTGCTGCCTGTTGTTTTTCGCCATTATACCAGTTGCCATGTATGCGCCGACTTATTTTGATTTCGCCAACATATGCACGATATATATGCCTTTTGTCGGGGTGGCTTTGTTTACGGATTTAATGACCATCGACCAGAGCAACGGCTTTGAAGAAATAGCGTATATATCAAATCGAAAGCCAATCAAAACCCTGGCGCAAAGGTACTTTATCATGGCTGTTCTGCTTTTGGCGTTTGTGCTGCTCGCCAATTGCATTTTCAGGCTTTTTCAGCTAATCAATAATGACTTCTGGCCGGAGCCGCTCTCCTTGCTTGAATTTGTTCTGTTTGCCTGCGGCAGCAGCCTGATGCTCGGAACGCTCTCCATGAGCATTGCGAACATTATGAACAACCCCTATGTCGGGTACGGCGCAGCCTTGCTCTATTGGGTATATTGGAATATAAACAGCGAAAAACAATCGCTGCTCAACTTGTTCCCCTTTATAGCGAATCCGACATTTTACGAAAAATTCTTAGCGGTAGAATACCTGTCGGTTATTTTATTGATAATCCTTAATTGTCTGTTAGTGAGAAGGAGTCCTTATCCCTGTACGGTAGCCGGGACATCAAACGGTATCTGAAACTGGCATATAGGCAATGCTTATCTGAAGGATCAAAGCAGACTCCATTTTTGGCAAGATGTTACCAAAGAGAAAATTCATATTGTATTGAAAAAGGCCCCAATATGCCAACAGGAACAAGGTTATTGCGTGACATGTTTTAACCTTCGGCCTCCGGGTTCTGCCATTCTAACGGGCTGTGCACTTAGATAACCTGAAGCCCTTAATCGTTACCTCTTGCTTTTCACTATAATATAAAGTGAAGTGGATACTGGTGTTTGTTTTAAGATGAAATCCATGGTAGACTTTTGATATAGAATTGATAGGAGGTGCCCATGATGCGCAACCAATATCGCAGGCCAGGGGTGATGATCGTTAAGCCCTCCTCTGTGATTCGTTCCGATTATAAGAAATTCTCCAAGCTTTGTCACGAAACAGACGACCCAATCATCATCACTAATAACGGTGAAAACGATCTCGTTGTTATGAGTCATGAAGCTTTTTGCCGTCGCGAGGCATGGATTCGATTACAAGCCAAGCTGGTCTCGGCAGACAAGCAGATTATAGAAGGCAATCTATCTGATCATAACGAGGTTTTCTCTAAGCTTTGGGAGCGCATTCATGAAAAAGCTTAAAATACGGTACACGCAAGATGCGGTAGATGACTTGGATAGCATTTTTGATTATATTTCGGAAGACAAGCGCACGGCGGCGGGCCACATGCTCGAACAAATTGAAAATTCAATTCTACAATTGGCCGACAATCCGCGTATGGGAACTGTACTCCCAACCAATGAGCTCTCATTAGTCGAGCCGGGATACCGCCGTATCGTGGTTAAGCCGTATATTACCTTTTATCGGATAGGGAAAGAAGAAATTTTCATTTCTTGTGTACTTCACAACAGACAGGATTGGATGAATTTGCTGTTTGAAAGCAGTTATCCTGATGAGTAAGGCCAAAGTAGCAGCAGGTGACTATACGTTAAAATAGCGGGGCCGAAAGCGAAAGCCGAAGTGATTGAGCTCCGAAAAGAGTTGGACCGATGTGGTTACGGTTCTTTCTTTTTCGGTCGGTTGTATTTAGGCCAATCGTAACACACACCCAACGAAAGAATGGCGTCTTTCGTTGCAGCAAGCACTGAATTTGGCTAGCCAAATTCGCTTGGCGCGGTAAGATAACCTGATTCCATAAGGGCTGTGTGAGACTGGTCTTCACCTTAAGGTTGGGAGACGTTGGGGACGTTAGGTGACAGACCATGGGTGAGGTCGGCATGGCCCAGAAAATAGAGCATTGCGCCAGTTCCTACATCTTGAATCGGCGTGTGTTCCGGTCAGTGAGACTACCAGCAGGATCATCTCAGGGGGCGGTGGGAACGCAGGATAAAAAGCACCGCTTCCCAGAGAGCTTTCCGGCGGTGAGCAGCAGTCGGGCTCCATTGTTGAACTTGGGATTGCAGCGTTTAATATTTGCATTTAAGAAAGTTGAGCACGATGAAAGATGCCAAGCTGATACTAAAAATACTTACAGGAGTGATGGCGGCAGCACTCTTGGGCGGCATACTTTTTATTGCCAGTTCTTTTATGGGCAATCCAATAACAGCGATGCTGGCCAATAAGGCTGTAAAGCACTATGTGGAGCAAAACTATTCTTATCTGGATCTTGAAATAGAAAAAGCGAGGTACAATTTCAAAAGTGGTTCCTATGTGACAATGGCTAAGTCTAAAACCAGCATGGATACTAGATTCGCCATATATTACCGTGACGGCAAGATTACGGGAGATACTTATGAAAGTAATGTATTAGGGATGTTTAATACGCTGCAAAGGCTGGCAAATGAATATTCTGTTATTGCTCAGACAATTATCGCAGAAGAACTCGGGTATAAAAATAACAGTACAATGGTGATGTATGATAAAAGCGTATATGAAAATGCTCATGATAGTTTGGAGCTTGATATGAAGTTCGACAAATCATTGCCTATTGATGCAGAAGTTACTATTCGGCTTGATTTACAGGACAACTCCTTGGAAGGTATCGCCAAGGTTTTAACTGATGCTCACCGGGCATTTGCAGACAATGGCTGCAATTTTATAAAACATGCTTTGAGTGCTGAAAATGATGGAATGCTGGTAATGGTTCACGAAGTTACCGCTGCAGATATTGAAAGCGGTGAGCTTGTAAGGCTTCTTAAAGAGGCCAAAGATAATGGCAGTTCAGGGAGAATCCAGGTTTTTATCAAAGGAGAGAATAAATAGCCCGGCGGGCGTTATTGCGGAGGGCCTATGTCTAATCCGGGAAGTGTCGTGACGGACGGCGGCAATGACCGTCAAAGCATTCTAAAAGCGGCCTGATCGTATTGACAAAACCGAGGGCAATTACAGTCTCCTGGAATCCCCGGAGCAGTCCCTGAATGGTAAACTCTTTGTCCAATTCATCGCGCTGATTTTCCTGTCTTATGTAAAGAAAGCGACGCAAGACAGGAATCTTTTTGGAGAGTACACCATTCAAGGCCTGCTGGACCCACTGGATGTCATCGAATGCTTCGGCAGACCGGGCCGCGATTTACGGATGTCAGAGATTACTGCCAAGCAGCGGGATTTTTATATTCAGTTAGGCGTCAAGCCGCCTTCCTCGTTATGAATGTGCGGGAATCCAGGCAGTTTATCGCCGCCCTCCTCAACAAGGCTATGAGATGAAAACCGCCATGAAACACTTGGCGATGCATCCTTTAGGCAAGGAGCGTTTGTCCGGTTGAAAGTTTATTCATCAGTCAGACGAAATTTACGTTATGAAGGATGGTGATTGTTGATGGAAACAAAGAGTGATATTGTAAACAACTCAAATCCCCAAGAATGTTTTGTGATAATGCCAATTACAGATTCTGATGGATATGAGAAAGGACACTTTCAAAGAGTCTATTCTGATATTTTTGTACCAGCTATTGAGAAAGCTGGATTTAAGCCAATCCGTGCCGATGATGATAAGCGAACTAATTTAATACAAATAGAAATTTTACAAAAGTTAATAGATTCCTCTATGGTTCTGTGTGATTTAAGTGGCAGAAACCCTAATGTTCTTTTTGAACTTGGTATAAGACAAGCTTTTGATAAGCCCGTAGTTTTAGTTCAAGAATTCGAAACACCACAGATTTTCGATATTTCATCTATAAGATATGTTGAATATCATAAGACCAGAATTTACCACGAGGTTATTGAAGATCAAAAAGTTATTTCTCAAGCAATCATAGATACAGTGAAGGCATGCGAGAATAATAGCATTGTAAATTCCATTATAAGGTTATTAGATTCAATAGAAGTTGCTAGATTTAATGAGTATAAAGCAATTCCTGCATACTTTATTTTACATGAAATTGAAAGTATACGTTTTGATATGCAAAGGTTAAAAGGAGAAAGCATAGAAGATTATCTAAAGAAGATTGATCAAGAGAAGGAAGGACTTACATATTATACCAATTCCGTTGAAGTTATGATACAAAATAAAAGACGATCATTTGAATTACCAAAATTTCTAAGAGCTGAAATTGACAGATTTCGCAGAATAGCAAAATATGACAGCTATGGAGAATATATGAAAATTGCTGATAGTTATGAGGATCTACTTAATAAAGTGGAGGCATACTTAGAATCATTTAAAAGATAAATAAGTTCAAGATTATTGGGGAGCCTCCCCAAACCCGGCCACTTCGGGCCAAGTTGACCCGAAGTCAGCGCGTTGCGCTTTTTGTTGCGTTATGTCGCTATCGCTCCATTTCCTTGTTTTTCTGTGTGTCCGTCAGGCAAACAGATCCGCCCCACTTCCGTCTTTCGGAATCGTCAACCAGTCCGCCTTTTATCCGCTATCCTCTCAACACCATGAATGAATATCTTGACAATATGACAAGGATGTCATAAAGTTTTGTTATAAACATGACATGGTTGTCATGCGCGATGGGTCTAACTATTTTTGTGTACTAAATGACCACCCAGTAGCTGGAGGAGGAAATAACTTGCCTAAAAGTACTTTCTTTAATTTGAGCGAAGAGAAGAAGAAGAAAATATTCGATGCAGCTGTGCAGGAGTTTTCAAAGCAGCGTTTCAGCGACGCGTCCATCAACCAGATCGTCAAGAACGCAGGTATACCTAGGGGCAGTTTCTACCAATATTTTGCCGACAAAGAAGATATCTATCTTTACGTGGGGGAAGAAATGGCAAAGGATATAAATGAGATTCGAGGAAACCAAGAAGCCTTCAACTCAAATGCCAGCTTTTTTGAAATCATTATGCAACGAGCCAAAGATACCTTTAAAGTAGGTAAAATAAGACCGGAGTATTGCAAAATAGGCGCGTTGACGGAGACTGATAACAGCGAATTCATCCTACAGCTTCTGAGAGCATCCGCTGAAAAGCACATCAAAATAATCGAGCGTGATAAACAGCGCGGCCTTATCAAACCGGAAATCGACTCCGAACTGGTTATTAAAATAACTCACACCTTCGTTTTTAATGAATATTTGTACTCAGGGTTTGACGAGACCCGTTATTTAAAGAAAGTGGAAGGTGCAATCCAAATAATCAAGGAAGGTATTGCCGTCCATCAGGATTGATTGAACATATTGATTCACGGGTAGGGACATCAAGTTTAAGGGGGGTTAAAATATGAGTTCACATGTACTTGAGTTTGGGGAGATAGATAAGACAAAGTTCGCTTTAGCCGGAGATTAAGCCAATATAGAGATAATTAATTGGAGGGGATATCAATGAAAAAGAATAAAACGAGTTATTCCGCATCGATAATTACCTACTGTCGAGCCTATCATGCGGCGCATGATGAACTCAAGATATTTGATGACTTTCTGGCCAAGCACTTGCTTACAGAAGAGCAACGCACAAACTTCGACGGGATGATATATAAATCTAATAAGGCACTCTATTATATAGGCTCCCGCAAGGCTGTTCCCTCCATCATAAAATTATTCCTTCCCCGACGTGTTAAGCGTACTTTTGAAGCGATTGCTCCCCAAGACTTGAACCTGATCTCCAGCCCAACGTCGGCCGTGGATTGGTATATGCATGCGCATGGCGCTCCTGCCTTGGCAGTCAGCAGGGCTCGGTATACTGAAGACAGTTTGGCGGAGGTTGTCAGGAAGGGAGGCAGGCAATACGTGATTTTGGGAGCAGGGATGGACACCTTTGCCTTCCGTTGTCCAGAACTGATGGAGAAGCTCCAGGTGTTTGAGGTGGACCATCCGGCTACCCAGGCTTTTAAGCGTCAACGCCTCACTGAATTGGGTTGGGAGATTCCCAAGCAGCTACATTTTATTCCGGTAGATTTCACGCGCCAGAAACTTGATGAGGAACTCAAGAATTCATCGTATGACCCGAAAGCCCTGGGATTCTTTAACTGGCTTGGTGTCACTTACTACCTGCCCCGTGAAACTGTATTCGATACCCTGCGCACAGTTGCAGGCATCGCCCCCACAGGCAGTACGGTTATTTTTGATTACCTGGATGCCGATGCATTTGACCCTGTCAAAGTAGCTCCGCGGGGACAGTGGTTTTTATGGTCTCATAAAGCAGGTGAAACAATGAAATCCGGGTTTGAACCGTCGGCATTGTCTCACGACTTGGCCGCTTTAGGGCTGCGTCTTAAGGAGAATCTAAGCCCTTCAGATATTGAAAAACTTTACTTCCAGGGACACCCAGGCAACTATCATGCCCAGGAACATGTTCATTTTGCCTGTGCGATTGTGGAATAGCATGGGTAATTATGAAATATTGAAGAGGAAAAATACGTGTGGTTACTTTTAGCAAACTTATGAGTTCAATGATCCTCATTTTAGTCGAACAAAACCGCACAAACGAACCTAAAATGGCTACTGTATGCTTCCATAAATGCAGGGGCATCAAGTTTCAAGAGGTTAAATATGAGTCCATATGTACTTGGTTTCAAGGAAATAGATAAAACCAAACCCGCCATAGTAGGCGGCAAGGGCGCTAACCTGGGGGAACTGTCCAGGATGGAAGGGATTCGTGTACCGGAAGGCTTTTGCGTTACCACTGAAGCCTATAAAAGAATCATAGAGGACCATCAAGAGCTAAACCATCTTCTGGATCACTTGTCTCTTCTTAGGCTGGGCGAGCCGGAAAAGATTAGCCAGATCAGCGCGAAGATCCGAGCAGTTATTGCAGAGACGGCTATCCCTAAAGAAATCGAAGAACAAATCGCCTCGTACATCACCTTGCTAGGCGAAAAGAATGCCTATGCGGTGCGCTCCAGCGCCACCGCGGAAGACCTGCCTGACGCCTCATTCGCTGGTCAGCAGGATACGTATTTGAACATTATAGGAAAAGACGCCATCCTTAAACATATCAGCAGGTGTTGGGCATCGCTGTTTACTGACCGTGCCGTAATCTACCGCATGAAAACCGGGTTTGACCATTGCAAGATCCATCTGTCTGTGGTCGTACAGCAGATGGTTTTTCCCCAGGCTGCAGGAATTATGTTTACCGCCGATCCCGTCACCTCCAATAGAAAGATCCTGTCCATCGACGCCGGCTTCGGTCTGGGAGAGGCACTGGTCTCCGGCCTGGTGAATCCTGACAGCTACCAGGTACGGGAGGGCATAATCGTCGACAAGAAGATATCCACCAAAAAGCTGGCCATCTATGCCCTGGAAAAAGGAGGTACCCAGAAACGGGAGACCCTGCCCCAGCAGCAGAATAAGCAAACCCTGACCGACGGGCAGATTTTACAGCTTGAAGGTCTGGGCAGAAAGATCGAAGCCTGCTTTGGCTCGCCCCAGGACATTGAATGGTGCCTTTATGAAGATGCTTTCTACATCCTTCAGAGCCGCCCCATCACTACCTTATACCCCATACCAGATGTAAACGACGGAAAGAACCGTGTATATATATCCTACGGCCACCAGCAGATGATGCCCGAACCCATTAAACCATTGGGAATGTCCTTCTGCCAGATTTTTCTCAAGGATCATACACTAGGCAAAGCCGGTGGAAGGTTATTTTACGAGTATAGCAATGACCTTGCCTCCCCGGTGGGGAGAAAAATAGCATTGAGAATGTTTGGACAAATGGATCCTCTGATAAAAAACGCCATGCTAAATTTATTTAAGCGAAAACAGTTTTTAAAGACTTTGCCGCGCGGGAAGAGAGTAATAAGCGGACAAGAGGCCCTATCCTGGGCGCTTCCCATTCAGGCCCTAAAGATCTACCGCCAGGACGACCCCACGCTTGTGAAAAATATCATTTCCCGCAACGAGGGGTCGCTCAAAGATCTGCAGGAAAGGATCGCCAACATATCCGGAGACGAACTGTTTGATTTTATTTTACAGGACCGTAAGCGCTTAATGGAAATCATAGGTGACCCCAAAAGCGTCGCAGCATTCATGGTCGGGATGCTGGCGGCAAAGTGGATCAATAAGAACATGGAAAAATGGCTGGGGGAAAAAGGTGCAGTCGACGTACTCTCTCAAGCGGTAGACAATAACATTACATCCGAGATGGGGCTTGAACTTTTGGATGTGGCGGATGTGGTCCGGAATTATCCGGCAGTCATTGAATATTTTCATCATACCGGTAATGAGACTTTTTTTGAGGGCCTGGTCGGGTTGGAAGGCGGCGAGGCGGTCAGCCAAGCCATACAGGCGTACCTTGCAAAGTACGGCATGCGTTGTTCCGGTGAGATCGATATCACTAGGCCCCGTTGGAGTGAACAACCGACCGCGCTCATTCCTATGCTCCTCAACAACATCAGCAACTTTGAGCCAGGTGCCCACAGGATTAGGTTTGAACAGGGGTTTAAAGAAGCGAAGCAGAAGGAACAGGAGCTTTTAAGCCGCCTGGAGCAATTGCCCGGCGGCAAGAGAAAGGCCAAAAAGACGAAGAAGATGATCAGAATTGTGCGCACTTTGATCGGCTACCGGGAATATCCCAAATATGCCAATATCCAATGTAACTACATTTATAAGCAGGCACTGTTGAAAGAGGCCGGAAAGCTTGCGCAAAAGGGAATTATCCGGCAGAAGGAGGACATTTATTACCTGACCTTTGAGGAACTCCGGGAGGCAGTAAAAATAAACCGCTTGGATTACGGCATTATCACCAAGCGAAAAGCGGAATACGAGTTCTATGAAAAGCTGACGCCGCCGCGCTTAATGACCTCCGAGGGAGAGGTCATAATGGGCGAATACGATACCGGCAACATTCCCCCAGGTGCTTTGGCAGGTGTACCTGTTTCAACCGGCGTCATAGAGGGCCGCGCACGGGTCGTTTTAAAACTGGAGGACGCTATTATGGAGGAAGGTGATATCCTGGTCACCAAATTCACCGACCCGGGCTGGACACCGCTCTTTGTAGCCGTCAAAGGACTGGTGACGGAAGTAGGCGGGCTGATGACCCATGGATCTGTCATTGCGCGTGAATATGGTATTCCGGCCGTCGTGGGAGTGGAAAATGCCACCAGGCTGATCAAAGACGGGCAAAGAATTCGTGTGAACGGAGCGGAAGGGTATGTAGAAATATTGTAAGGTGCTCCAGACGATGTTTAGAGTCCGAGAATCCGACGGCAGCGGAGCTGGCTGATCCCGAGCATATCGTCATCTGGTATATCAACGGCAGCGGCCAGGCGGTCTCCGTACCCGATGGGCGCTACGACCCGGCCAGCGGCGCGGTAAGCGTTACCACCACTCATTTCAGCTACTACGCTGTGACCTACGTACATAAGACCTTCGATGATCTGAATGGCGCGGAGTGGGCCAGGAAGCCCGTTGAGGTTTTGGCTTCCAAAGGCATCATCAACGGCAGCGGGGCAAATACCTACTCACCGGCAGCCGGCATCACCAGAGCCGACTACCTGGTGCTGCTGGTCAAGACCCTGGGACTGACGGCGGACTTTAATGAAAACTTCGATGACGTGCAGCCGGGCCTTTACTATTATGAGGCCGTCGGCGTCGCCAAAAAGATCGGCATTGCGGCAGGCGGCGGAAACAGTCTTTTCAGCCCTGAGGAGACTATCTCCCGCCAGGATATGATGGTATTGACAAGCCGCGCCCTGGAAATATGCAAAGGCGTGCCGGCTGCGGGCGATACAGCTGTGCTGGATCGATTCAGCGACCGGGCGGATATCGCTGCTTATGGGGTAGAAAGCCTGGCCAGCCTGATCAGGGCAGGCCTGATTTCCGGCGACATGGATAAGCTCAGACCCCGCGTCCAGAGCACCCGCGCCGAGGCGGTGGTATTCCTGTACCGGGTATACAAGCAAGACTAAGAACACGTTAAGCAAAAGCCCCGAAGTGTTTTATCCGCACTTCGGGGCTTATCATAGTGTGTATGGATACATTCTAATGGGTGAAAGTCCCTTGCGGGGCTGACAGCACCAAGCACATAGTCAGTGGCAAGGCTTCCCTCGGCGACGAGGAATTTACAAGATATTTTTCCCTCTGCCTTGACGTATTTGGCCCTGGGACATTTACATATAGCCCGGAGGATAAGAGCGTCTGGCTTTATACGTTACTACGCTAAGAAAGTTAAGCACGATGAAAGGTAGAAAAAGACTGATACTAAAAATACTTATAGGAATTCTGAAACCATATTCTAGCTATATTCATATCATCTACCGCTAATTGCATATTAAATTCTGCTGTTGTTAAAATTTGGATTTCATCGCCATATAATTATTATTAACTAACCGGGGAGGCTCTTTTTTTTATGAGCGCTGATATTCTGAACCTTGAGCAAGCCATTGAATTTTTAGGAGTCAGTGAAAAAACGCTGATTAAACTGCTCCGCGAAGAACACCTTCCTGCCCGTAAAATTGGCCGGGAGTGGAGATTCAGCCGGGAAGCCCTGCTTCACTGGCTGGCCTCCGGGGATTCCATCAACTATATCAATCGAAACGAGCGATACATGATTTCCGAAGATGTACCCGGCACATCTGTCGCCCTGTTTGACAAAATCGGTGCAGCCATAACTGCTGTAAAGGAGAATGACAATAATATTAGAATTCTCCTGCAAGAGTTGGACAGCGACATCATCATTCCGCGGGAGGCCACCCTGCGTATCAGCTATAAGCAGCAAAGAGAGGTTGAAAAACTGGAGTTTAAAATCTTTTGGGAACTGCGCGAGGGGTCCAAACTGGAAGCCAATCAGAAGCATGTTTCGCCCGCTAAAAGCACAGAATGAACCACCAGGAATGCGGATTAATGAAAAAGACTTTTTCTTATGCCTAAGAGTATCGGCATCCGCCCTGCTCGAAATTTTATTAAGTTGTCTCGTTGGGGTATGAGAGAGGGTGCGTTGCATATGGATAGTAAAAATGGGCAGAGGCTTACATCAGCCGTTAAAGTCATTGTTTTATTCGGCGTTATCAGCCTGCTGGGGGACATGGTCTATGAAGGCGCCCGCGGAGCCAACAGCCAATATTTCAATCTGCTCAGTATCAGCGCAGCTCAGGTTGGCCTGGTATTCGGCATCGGAGAGTTCCTGGGATATTTTTTAAGATTGTTTGCTGGCGTCCTGTCAGACAAGAGCGGCAAACACTGGATCTTTATTTTTGTGGGATACGGCATGCTGCTTGTTGTACCTTTTATGGGCTTTACGATGAATTGGAATATTCTCGTCATCCTCATTCTGATGGAGCGAATCGGAAAATCACTGCGCAATCCCGCCAAGGACACGATTTTGTCCGGAGTTGCTGAAAACCAGGTCGGCATCGGGTTTGCCTTTGGCCTTCAGGAAGCTCTGGATCAGATCGGAGCCCTGGCCGGACCTCTGATTTTTACATTGGTTTTCTTTATTACAAGCCAAAACGGAATTCCGGAATACCAGTTAAGCTATAAATTGCTTTTTATCCCGTTTGCTCTGCTGATGCTCTTTGTGGCCTATGCCTACCGCAGCATCCAACGAAACCATCTCATCACCGACATAAAAAAGAAAGAATTCCGCTCAGAGCGGCTTCAACCAATCTTCTGGATATATACGGCTTTCACCTTTTTCTGCACCCTGGGATTTGTCAATTTCAGCATCATCGGCTATCATCTGAAAGCCAATAATATGATGTCCGATGGCAATATCACGCTGCTGTATTCAATGGCTATGGCGGTAGATGCCATAGCTGCGCTGCTGGTCGGCAAAGCCTATGATCGCATGAAAAAGGAAAAGGAAATGAAAACGGGAGGCCTGGCTGTTCTGATGGCTATTCCCTTTATTACGCTGCTGCTGCCGTTTATGACCATAAGCAACTCGATCATACTGATCGTTATCGGCATGGTTATTTTCGGTGTGGTCATGGGAACCCATGAAACCGTTATGCGCTCGGCCATTGCCGATATTACGCCCTTTCATAAACGCGGTACCAGTTACGGTGTTTTCAACGCCAACTACGGTCTGGCCCTTTTGATCGGGTCAGCACTGATGGGGTGGCTGTATAGCCTGAATCAAACGGGGCTCATTATTGCTTTCACTTGTATTGCAGAAACAGTTGCGGTTTTTCTGTATTTTAAAATGGTCCATACGGTAAAGGCGGGCGGGGAATAAAAAGGCAGGGAGATTCCGTAGGTTACCCTGCCTTTCGTGCTATCCTGGTGTATTACTTTTTGATGGGAAAATAAATTTCGGTTACATATTCACTGGGCGGAACGTTGTCATCGCAGCCTTTGATGTACAATTCAAAGGGCGGTCCGGAAACGGTGTACCCCTCCCTTTCAATCCATTCCATCAACGCCGTGTAGCACGGAGTGAAATCGTCATAGGGGCCGATATGGGTGGCAAAGCAGCAAAGTCCCGGAGCAAGCCTCCGCACCTGCTGGCCGCTGCCGCCCGCTACCTCCACCCCGACTTCAATATCCGTGCATTCGTGATTGAATTCTTCATCATGGTAGACGGATAGGAACGGCCCGGTAGGTTTCAGCCGGTTCTTTTCCAGCCCGGCGCATAATGTGCCAAAGGCTTCCGCAAAATCTCGAACACTCATTTTCCGTCTGAGGGAATAGATGGTTTTGGGCTGCACCTCCACGGTTTTCACCAAATAATTCGCTTGCATTATATTCTCACACCTTTCTATTTTCTCAATGTCCTGCTCCATCTGCAGCAGGAGGTGCTGCTGGTCGTTGATTTGCCGCAGGAACTCCTCTTTTTTGGCTTGCAGGAGTTCGGCCAGATGACAGTTGTCCCTTGTGACCAGAACAGCGGAAATCTCCGGCAAAGAGAAACGATACCGCTTCAGCCTCGAAATCAGCAGCATGTCCCGAAGCTGAGAAACCTCGTAATAGCGGTAACCGGAGTCCTGGCTGACAAATCCGGGCTTGAGCAGCCCGATCTGATCGTAATAGCGGAGCGTTTTGGTAGACACTCTGCTGATTCTGGAGAATTCTCCGATTGTAAGCATAGAATCACCACCCAATGGCATTTTGAACATGTTCTGATTGGAGTATACGGCTTCCAGTTAGGGCAAAGTCAAGCGCTCTTTTTTTTATAAAATTATCTATCCATTTGACAAGAAGGAAGGGAAAACAACCTTGCTCCATGCTTTATTGGTATGAAAATCCATGAAACATGGAAAATAAAAATTGAAAGGCCCATCATTTGGGGTATTATCAAACGTTATATACTATAGGGACCCCCCTGTATATTTACATGAAGCGTCCTGATGGGCGGTATAAAGAATCTCCGGCGTTAATAAATCCTTAATGATTTCTCATGCAGAAAATAACAAATGAATTTATAGAATTTGATAAAATTCTATATCGCTTCAACGGACCGGAAAGGAGTTCGGTTTTATGAATGATAAAATTCTTGTCGTCGATGACGAACACGATATTGCGGACTTGATAGAAGTCTATCTGCAAAATGAGAACTATACTGTTTTCAAGTTTTATTCTGCTAAGGATGCTTTAGCCTGCATCGAAACAGAAGAACTTGACCTTGCTATTTTGGATATTATGATGCCGGAGGTAAACGGCTTTGCTCTTTGCCGGAAAATCCGCGAGAAATATACTTTTCCGGTTATCATGCTAACGGCCAAAGACGAGGAAACCGACAAAATCACCGGCTTAACTTTAGGCGCCGACGACTATGTCACAAAACCGTTCCGCCCTCTCGAATTGGTTGCCAGAGTAAAGGCGCAGCTGCGCCGGTACAAAAAGTACAACCCCTCCCAAGAGGGGACGGATACCGGCCCGGTTCTGTCCTATTCCGGGCTGGAAGTAAAGCCTAAGACCCATGAATGCCTGCTGAATGAAAAGCCTGTTTCGCTGACCCCTACGGAATTTTCCATACTCCGCATTTTGCTGGAGCGCAAGGGAACCGTCGTAAGCGCCGAAGCATTGTTCCATGAAATATGGCGGGACGAATATTACAGCAAAAGCAATAACACGATCACGGTTCATATCCGGCATTTGCGTGAAAAAATAGGCGATACCGCAGACGAGCCGAAATATATCAAAACCATATGGGGAGTGGGGTACAAAATTGGTTAAGAAAAGTCATCCAATAGAAAAGAAATTACGGCTCCGGCTATATATAACCTTGCTAATCTATACGATGGCTGGTTATGGCTTGGTGGTGCTGGCCGACTATGCGTTCAGTCGGTTTTCCAACCCATTTTTTGCATGGCTTTATTTGAGAACTAGTGTTATCTACTTCCTGTACCTGGTGATCGGCTTTTGTTACATCTTCTATCATTACTGGAAAATGCCCTGGGGATATTTGCAGGAAATCATAGATGCTACCCAAACTGTGTATCAGCAAAACGATAGTACCATAGAATTGTCCGAGCCGCTAAAGGACATGGAAAAGCAGATGAACCAAATTAAAATGTCTGTCCTGTTAAGCCGGCAGGCGGTAAAAGAGGCCGAGAGCAAAAAGAACGAATTGGTGATGTATCTGGCGCATGATATCCGGACGCCGCTAACCTCCGTTATCGGCTATTTGAGTTTGCTCGATGAAGCACCCGACATGCCGGTTGAACAAAAAGCCAACTATATAGGCATTGCGCTGAAAAAAGCGCAGCGGCTGGAAAAGCTCATCAATGAATTTTTTGAAATTACACGCTACCATACGCAGCAAATCAAGCTGACCAAAGAGAATGCGGATTTATACTATATGCTCGTACAGTTGATTGATGAATTTTATCCTGTCTTGTCTGCCAAAGGAAATTCCGCTATTCTCCGCGCAGATGAAAATTTGACGCTTTATGCGGACTCCGAAAAGCTGGCTAGAGTGCTCAACAACATTCTGAAAAACGCTGCTCAATACAGCTATCCCAATACGGAAATTATTATTTCCGCCAAGACGGACACCGACAAAATCGTAATTGCCTTTGAGAACCACGGGCCGAACATTCCGCCCGAGCAGCTATCTGCCATTTTCGAGAAATTCAATCGTCTGGATGACGCCCGCAACTCAGACACGGGCGGAGCGGGGCTTGGCCTCTCTATCGCGCAAGAAATCGTCCATTTGCACGGCGGAGAAATCTCTGTCCATAGTGAAAATGATACCGTTACATTTACAGTGTCGCTGCCAGCTCCATCTTAGGGAAATATCGATGGGACATTAGGATTTTCTTAGGAATTTATCCGGCTCCTCTTAAAGTTTTAGGCGCCCTGGTTCGGTACGATAGGTACTGAGCAAGGGCGTTTGCTTTTGTAACACGGAGAAAAGGAGAAATGACATGGAACTGACGACCATACACCTTAGCAAACAGTTCAAAGATAAAACCGCAGTCGATGATGTCTGCCTGAGCCTTACGCCCGGCGTATGGGGCCTGATTGGCGCCAACGGGGCCGGTAAAACTACGCTAATGCGGATGATTGCAGACATTATGAAACCGACCGGCGGTAAAGTCCTTTATGATGGCAAGGACATTCACGCCATGGGAAAGGAATACAGAAACCTGTTCGGCTTTTTGCCGCAAGAGTTTGGCTTCTTTCATGATTTTACTGTTAGTGATTACTTGGAATATGTTGCTGCGCTTAAGGACGTGCCGGCAAGAAAAACCAGAAAAAAGATTGATGGTCTGCTGGACACCCTCACCCTGGCCGATGTGAAAAACAAAAAAATCGTCAAGCTGTCCGGGGGCATGAAGCGCCGGGTCGGGATAGCACAAGCGATGCTGAACGACCCCCAAATCCTGGTTATGGATGAACCGACCGCCGGCCTTGACCCCGGCGAGCGGGTTCGTTTCCGCAATTTCATTTCGGAATTTTCCCATGACCGCATCGTTCTCATTTCAACGCATATTGTGTCCGACATTGAGTACATCGCCACCCAAAACGCCATTATGAAAGCCGGGAAAATTCTTGATGTGGGCACAACCGACGAATTGGTGAAGCAAGTCGCGGGAAAAGTTTGGACTTGCATAGTGCCTGCCGACAAGCTGCCTATATATGAAATGCAGTTGCGCATTATCAACCAGCGCGGCGAGGACAACCATCAGGTATCCATTCGCTATTTGGCCGATGAAGAAAAAATCAGCAGCTCCGTTATGGCTTCTCCGCGCTTGGAAGATTTGTATCTGTGGCTATTCCCGCAAGAAGATAACAGCAAGGAGGGAAAATAACCTATGCGTATCTATTGGCTGGAAATGAAACGTGTGTTGAAATCACGCCGCGCCTTGACTTTACTGCTCATTGCGCTGGTAATGTCGTCAGGAATGGCTTGGCTTCCCGTAATGTTTGAATCCATCAATTATCAAGATGAAAACGGAAACATTGTTGAGTTAAATGGTTTGGAGGCGATTGCCTATAAAAAGTCGATTCGCTCCGTCCATAATGGCGAAGTCACCCCGGAAAAGCTCAAAGCCGCCTTGAAAACCTATCAGCGCACTGTTTCTCAATATGGAGAGGTTGGCAGCGAGAATTTTCCGTTGGCTGTCTATACGGAAAAGATTTCTCCTATCAGGCCGCTTTTAGGAAGACAGGTGCAAGAAGCATTTGCTGACCACAAGACCGGTATGGCAGCAGATTTAAAGGATATATCCCCGGACCAATTAGACCGTTTTTATGAGCAAACGGTGCAGCACCTAAAAGATTTCATGCAATTAGAGCAAAAGGGATCAGCTGCACAGGAGCAGGCTCTGAGAAAATACGCAGAGGTAAAAACACCTTTTCTGCTATATGCCGGATATTCAAGGGACGCCTTTGATTACATCGGATTTTTCATTTTTGTATGTGTCATCCTTTGTACCGCTATGGCTGCGCCTACGTTCTCTAATGAGTATCAGACGGGTTCGGACAGTGTTTTGCGCTGCACAAAACATGGACGTTCCCGATTGGCGATTACAAAAATCGCAGCCGCTTTAACGATTTTTGTTGTAAATTTCGTTGTGTGTATTTTTCTGCACTTACTCATTTCAAACCTTGCCTTTGGGCCGGAGTGCATGAAAACATCCATGCAGATGCTTTTCTCTGCTATCAGCCTTCCTGCTCTTAATCTCGGACAACTGCAAGTTGTTATGGCAATCGGCGGCCTACTTTCTTTGCTGGCAACGATTAGCTTCACATTGTTTCTATCAGCTAAATGCAAGGATTCGCTTACAGTCATCCTGATCGCCTTTGCATCGTGTTTGCTTCCCATTTTTGCGTATTCAACCTTGGGTGAAAACTGGATTAGTTCTATTTTGCCATCGGCAGGAGTTGGAATGAAGAATAGTCTATTATATCAACTGATTGACCTTAACTACCTGCATGTTGGGCAAATAAGCCTTTGGACGCCTTATGTGATAATGGCGGCCGCGGCGGTTGAAATCCCGGTATTCCTTTTCCTTGCCGTACGCGCCTATTGTAAGCATCAAGTCGCCTGACAGGGAAAGCTTTTAATAGGTTGACTTGATGCATCATGAACAACCGCTCAACGGGAAAGCAAAAACTGTCATTTCGGCGGCTGGACAGCCAGAACTTACCAACATGTCCTATCCCTGGGCGGTTTCCGGCGCTAACCATGCCTGGAGCAGAATACGTTGTCGAAGTCATAGTAGCGATACCTACGCACTTACAGTAATATAAACATGATTGAAAATTGGCAATCCATTATCCCATAAGGTAAGAAAATAATCTTCCGTTAATGTTCTATTACCTGGTAATGCGCCATTTTCATCGGATGATTTTTTTGAGTCATAGAAATACAATTCTTTCTCCGTGGTATTATATCCCAACAAAGTCATGTAATGTTGCCATTGCAGTCCTTGGCCTATTAATACGATTACAGGATTACTTTTGGTCAGTCTGGATTTCAAATTCAGCAGGTTTCCGCGATATATTTCTGGTTTCAAATCAGATTCTTGAATATAAATGATCATTCCTTTGGGAAGCACATAACCGGAAACAGGTATTTTGAATCGCATATGCTTGTATACCATATCAGACTCAGCTTCATGACCAAAATGCCTCACAACAAATGCACTGGAATATGCTGCACATTGGCCAGGAGGCTGCAATTCAAATTGGTTATTCGTCGTTATATAAAATTCAGATGGACAGTTCAACGTATCAGTGTCGCTTTGGGGAAGAGGGAGCAGACAATAAATAGCTCCGATAAAAATAAACGCTACCATAATCAACCCAAAGATTACTTTCTTATTATTCATAAAACCAACCTTCACTTTTAGGCTCCGAAACCGTGCTTTCACGTAATTATACAATAAATGATGTTGCTTTTGACTGAATTCTTTGCCGTGACCTTCTTAAATGCGATTTGCAGACATTGATAGCAATACCGGTGATCCAAGTTTTTTCAGAACACGCTCCTTTGAATTTATCCCGGTTTTGATACACTTTGATATAGGTATCCTGTACAGCATCTTCCGCTAACTGCAAGTCATGAAAATAGAGATAGCACATCCGCAAAAGACTATTTCCGTATTCATCAATCAGTCGTTGCATATCAATTGCATGATCATTATTCGGTACCGAAAATTTCTTCAACCATCTTCCGCCTCCTCGTAATGATTAGACGCCAAAGCGGGGCAAAACCCTACATTTTTCCAAACATTGCCGGAGCGTTTCCCGTTTCTGAACGCTGAATTTAACCGCCCAATAATTGCCGCAATCAGTCCCCGTGTTCCTCCTGTGCTTTCCCGTGTTTCCTTTATGACCTGCCCGAAAGCCGAAAAATTTTATAGATCACTAAAGGGCGGAAAAATTGCTAATCCCTACGAAATTATATATAGTATTGAAAATTGCTCAAAAATTCTGCCCCCTGCAATTCTAAACAAAAGGAGTTCATTAACATGGCCAAATGCCGGAGCGTTTCCCGTTGCCGGGGGCCCCGAATTTATTCCGCCCCACAAAATACCCACAAGCTGTTCGAGAAGAAATGGTATTTGATCCTCTGGCAAATTAAAGATTCCAATTTGTCAATGAGATTAATGAGCGTAATCGGTGATTATTTTATATTATGGGAGCGTCCATTTATGAAAGAAAACAAGCTGTTGGATCCGGTGAAAGCCATCCTGGTCGTTTATTTGGTATGCTTCGTGTTCAGAGCAGTTGAATACATGGTTATCCGTACGGATCAAAGCATCTTCGGTGAGGCGTTTATACATAAACTGGCCGGTATCCTTGTACTCGCGTTGGCAATACGGTATTTCTCACTCAAGTGGTCGGAAGTAGGTTTCACCGGCAAGTCAGTAGGAAGAATGGTACTCTATGGTCTGCTGCTAGGTGCAACCGTGTTCATGATCGCCTATGTAACTGAGCTTTTTATGCAGCTGTCAAGAGGCAACATTCCTTCATTAGAAATCTATGTGACCAGCTATGGAATTGATGGAAATCAGGGCCGACATACAGGTCTGTTGTTTTTTGTTTTTTGTATAGTTGGGAATCTCATCAATGTGGCTATGGAAGAAGGTATTTTCCGAGGCTTGTTCATTAAGCTAGCGGAAACAAGATATTCATTTATAAAGGCGGCTCTTCTATCCTCTATCCTCTTTGGTATCTGGCATATCGCAGCTCCTGTGCGCAGTCTGTTGGACGGAGAAATGAGTACAGGCGGAGCGATGATCTATTCCCTCATGCTTGTGTTAATAACAGGAATTACCGGAATAAAATTCTGTTTGCTGACTAAAATTACAGGTTCACTTTGGATGCCGATGGCTGACCATTTTTTCAATAACACCATCATTAATA
>ENA-UOOM01001004-UOOM01001004.1-fermentation-metagenome-genome-assembly--contig:-NODE-1004-length-29009-cov-18.720902_pt1 | contig 29009 bp, 20 predicted proteins | sample MGYA00245781_ERZ724031 | MGnify/ENA primary metagenome ERZ724031 (study PRJEB28704, sample SAMN03018317) | fermentation metagenome | biome: anthropogenic terrestrial biome; feature: soil... | reverse complement strand
AATATCGACTCAGCCATCTTCTTATTGATATTCTTCCGACTAAATCTCTCCATAAACTCTCCACGTTCTTCATTTACATAATTATAGTCCTCCAATTGTGTCACCATTGCATCCACATCACATGGATCAAACAGAATTACGTTTGAAACATTTTCTCGTAAAAATTGGTTTGCATATCCACCCACACCTGCTATGATGGGCTTATCGAATGTGGCGAGTTCAAATATTTTGGAAGGAAGTACTTTTTTAAAGGCTTCATAGTTGTTCAGGTGCAGAAACAAAAAATCTGATTCATTGTATATCTCTAAAAGACGTTCACGCGATACGGGTGGCAATATTTCCACATTCGTAACTTGTAACTGTTGAAGTTCATCTTCCAGCAAGCCTTTAGCTCCACCATCACCTACAACCCTGAACTGATATTTATCTCCTAATCTCTTAGCGGCCTGGGGGACAATTTTATGCAAACCTTGCCCCTCTCCAATGTTTCCTGCGTATGTGATCGTAAAAGGTCTCTTGGGAGTATCTTGTTTAATTGTCTCTGGTTCCTCGTCCTCTCTTGCGACCTTATTATTTAGAAATATATCATCGATGCCATTTGTGAAATAAGAAAAGCTTGCCTGTGAATATTTCGCGAAATAAGGCTTGAAACCTTCTGAAATCAGGTTAATATGATGTGCGTACCCAAAAGTCCTTCTTTCTACTAACTTCAGGAAAGGCATGACAGCTGTTTTAAGCCACCTGTTTTTCAGCACATCGTCCATGGTATCCACGAAGATGTCTCTTATATCCAGATACAAGGGAATGCGCTGTTTCCGGGCAATAACATACCCCAGATAAGCAGTAAACAACCTGGATGAAGATGCGAATACCAGATCATATTTTCGGTTCTTAGTTATCTCGAGGGCCTGGGAAAAATATGTTTTAAAAGAATGCACCTGATCAAGCATCCCGCTTTTATGTTCGGGCAATTGAATCCTGTGGATTGTCATGTTCCCGATCGTTTCCCTGGCTTCTGCTTTAACCTTAAATGTGTTGTACCTGTTAGGCTGAGATGTTACGACCTCTATCACAGAATTATTCCCTGCTTGTTTAGACAATTCTTTGGCCAGCGGAGAATTTCTGAAAGAACCTGCACAAAGGTCAGGTTCAAAATAAAATGATAAATATAATATGTTCATTCACACAATATTTGTGTCGTCAATTTCCCGGTAAAGAGGATCCTCAGGCTAATGTGATCAACCCTTTTATTAAACTCGGGAGAATGATATGTAGCTACTTTTTCTATTGCGGTATAGTTTGTAAAAACGATTCTGAAATCGTCCCCTTTTAGTTGATTGCCTTCCAATAAGTATTCTCCGGGAGCAAAATGAAAATGAGCAACACCCGTTTGTCCTCCCAAATCATCCATAACTGTCACACCCTTCTCTTCCGAAATTACTTCTCTGGTATGGTACACACCGAACTTCTTTTTATATCCGTCATGTCGTGCAACAATGCAATTCGTGTCCTCTTTTAAGATCACTACCTTTGCTCTTTTTGCGACTCTATGACCAGCCCAAACCTGACTTGAATTCTCGTCACCAATGGTAACCGTGTTGTGCGCCCTTGTAGATCTTTCGTAAAAGCGACTATCGTTGACTTCATATGTTGATGTACCGGTGTCAATAATTACAGGCCTGTTATTGATGTGCATTTGAAAATTAAATGTATCTGCATGTGCATGACCGGGCTGATAGGAAGGCCCTACCTCACCCACATCCAAAACAAGCTCGTAAGAATCTGAAGTGAACTTTCTGTAGCCAGAGTCGGACAATGTTGACTCTCTCATATCAAGCCCCAAACGATGTGCATAAGCAAATAACTCCGACGGAGTGGATGCAATTCCGTTCGCCGCATCATTCATCAACGGTATATCTCCATTTCTAAATGAAATAGCCTGAAGAAACGAAAGCATTCCTTCTGCTATCTCTCTCAAGAAAGCCTCCAATTCCCTGTCAAAAAGATCATTGCTTACAACCAGATTGTAGCAATCGAGCACCCTGTATGTCATCAAGCTGTGATACATCGGACTCAATTCGAAATGAGCCCCATCTTTCAGAATCTGCTCCTTTAGCTCTGGCAATAAAATATCCTTTGCCTCTTTATACAACGTTGAATCATTCAAATAATATGCACCAAAAAGAAAAGCGAAGCCATTCTCCAAAAGATGATTACCCATCAAATGATATTCTTTCAGCTTGCGAAGCAGTTGAAGTTGTGCCCACACATATCCGTTGTATCTCTCATCGTCGATATGACGGGTAATAAAAAACCGGATCCAGTTCATTACCCGCAATGAGATGGGGTAAGGCTCCAGTCCGGTTTTATTGTTGTCAATTGATTTTATATACGCATCAATGAGCATCAATCCTTCCTCTACAGAAATATCCTTTTGGTTTACATATTCAAAATAATTCAAATTGTATGTCCATAATCTTCCATAGTCTGGTAAGTTCCAATCAATTTCATTAGGAAAACTATGACTTAAATTCAAAAAAGTAAATGTTCCCTCTGAACTATATGATTTTATGTTATATATTGATTGTTGAAACTTTAAATTAGGCAATCTATCACTTGAAACTTTTCCTGCAGTTTCAAGTGAAGATTTTTTGTCAAACCTGTTTTTAAAAAAATACTTCAGCCTATACCTTACCTGTATAGGTTTTAAATGACGAACCGTATTAAAAAGTAATCTTAGTTTCAAATTGCGATGATTATATGAGCTTTCTAACAGATACTCTAAACTTCAAGTCCCTGTTATATACAAAGATATATCAATAAATAAACCATGATTCTCTAATAAAGATTGACTCATTGTAGTCTTTTTGTATTACAGAATATAATAATGGTACCAACCTGAAATCAACATGTCTCTGTAGTATCTAAACATACAATTTTAGCCAACTTGTCAGAAAAATCATCTACTCATTAGACAAGGTTTAAATTCTTCACAATGAAACAACTCATGCATTTCGCATATCGCTCTTTCCGGATTCTCAAGCTCAAAGGGATCTAATGCTTCCGCATTCTTGATGGCGCTATGTAGAAATGGTTTCAATTGCAAATAGATATCGTTGTTTCTCTTTTTGAAGAACTTCTCTGTTTTCTCATATCCTGAAAGGTGCTTTTTCAGACTCCGAACAACAGAAGAACAATCCCGATAATATTTTGAAGTCCGTTCGAAATGTAGCAAGAACCAAAATTCAAGACATGGATTGTTGACAATAACCTTCACTTTCTGATAATCATTGCAAAGTTTAACTCTCATCTCGTTGAAATAAGAGAGTCGAGTCTTCGTACCAGAAATAGCTTCATTACTTTCTTTGATTATAGCATCCAAATCAACAATCCAGTACACGCTGTCATATTCACCTTCAGCCAGAACGCAAACCAGATCGAACTGATCCTCTAATGCTTTTTTCTGCGGTATTTCAGGTTCCACGTTCAAACGAATTCCTCTTTCATTCTGCTTCAGCATTTGTAGATACCATATTTCAGTTTCTCCATCAACAACAAAAGCGAACGTGGGAATTGTCTTTCTTGGTGCTACTTTTCTTCTCATGGTCTATGAACTCAAATCCAAGTAATAATCAGCAGTGTTGGGTGTGGCACCGAGTTTACCACTTTTGTAAGCATTCAGCACATTGGTTGTATCGCGCACCACGGAACTGTCAAAATCGGCAAGAGAATAAAGTTCTGTTGCGCATTCCTCATTTTTGTCCGTAAACCAGATAGCATCATTTCGGAAGAGATCCTTTTTGTTGAGTATTTCCCTGTTATGGGTAGTTGCAATAATCTGTGAATCTTTCGAGTTCATCAGGAAAGATAATAGAAAATGCTCATACAGGTCGGGGTGAAGAGACGATTCCAATTCATCTATTGGCAAAATCATCGAGTCTTTCAGAATGAATGCCAGTAAACCGGCAAAACCATAATACCTCTTTGTTCCATTCGATTCCATTTCAAAAGGAAGAGAATATCCTGTCTCATTCACCGTGTGAATCAGTTTCAAATCCAGCGTTTTGACTTTTTTTCTCAGTATGGCTGCCTTTCCTTCCTTTTTCGATTCTTCAAACTGTTTGGTTAAAAATTCCAGGACGTGGTCTGGTATTTCTTTTTCTTCCTCTTTTATCTCTATATCAGAGATATGAAAATCGGCCTTTTTTAAAATTTCAATCACATCGGGTTTCTTAATATTGCCTGAATTAATCTGATCTGATACAAAATCTTCGAGTTCAGTACCTGTCCTGATCAAAGGCTTTAAATCCCCGCTGAACCATGAAAAGACGCTCTTTAGCTCGTTAAAATCAATATTTGTCTTCAAGTAACCGCCCACCACAGTGTTGTTCCACAGCGTATTGGTTTCCAAAGTTTTTTTGGATGCATTGTCAATTTTTACGGTACTACCAAAAGATATTTTTGTCAATTGATTGGAAAGATCCGTTGTTCTTTTGTAGAGTGACGCTTTATGTGGATTCCAATTGATTAATTCCTCACTGACTATCGCTTTCTTATTCAATTTCACTTCATAGAAATAGCGGATATTATCTTTAATGAATTCGATGGATAACTCTGTATGCTCATGAGGAGTATCCGGATCAAAAAGAAAAGGCTCAAAGTCAAACTCTTCAGTTTTCTTGTTTTTCGGGAATACCACCAGATTCCGTAGGAATTCAAGTGCTTCAAGCAAACTGGTTTTTCCCGAAGCATTGGGTCCATATATTAATGCAACTTTTAGCAACCTGTGCTTACCAGATCTGAAAACATAAGCATCTTCCAGATGGGTCGATTTTTCTGCCTCAAAAGAGAGAGTTTGTCTCTCTTTTATAGGACCAAAATTTTTTATGGAAAAGTTGACTATCATTTTTACCCCTGTATTTGTAATTCATTTGCAAATATAGCACCTAAAATGATACATCTACTGAATATTAACATAAATATTGCAAACCAGTGGTTTTTTTTCCCCATAAAAATAAATTATCGATTCTTCCCCACAAATTCAATGATCCGTTCACACGCTTGACCGTCGCCATAAGGGTTGTTGGCCTGCGCCATGGAGTTATAATATTCTTGATCATCCAATAAACGGGAGGTTTCAGAGACGATGAGGTCGTAGTTAGTGCCCACCAGCTTCACCGTACCGGCATCCACTGCTTCGGGGCGTTCTGTGGTATCACGCATCACCAGTACCGGCTTGCCCAGTCCCGGGGCCTCTTCCTGGATGCCGCCGCTGTCGGTGAGCACCAGCGTGCTTTGCTCCATCAGAAAGACAAAGGGCAGGTATTCCAGCGGTTCAATAAAATAGATGTTGTGATCGGCAGGTTTCTCTTCTATATTTTTAGACACAGCCAGTTCTCCGAAAATCTCTTTTATCGGCTTGCGTACGTTGGGGTTCAGGTGCATGGGATACACAAAATCCACTACGGGATATTTTTCCGTCAGCGTCTTGATGGCATTGCACATGTTCAAGAAACCCTCGCCAAAGTTCTCCCTGCGGTGACCCGTAATGAGCACCAGCTTCCGCTTGTTGGGGAGCGGTGACATGTAATCCTCCACGATCGCAGCAGGCAGTCCACTTTCCAGCAGCGTACCCTTTATATCCGACTGCAGGCTCTTGTCGCTTTTAATCTTGTCCAGCACCAAATAAAGCGCATCAATCACCGTGTTACCTGTTACGATGATGGTCGATTCATCAATGCCCTCCTTCAACAGATTCTCCTTGCTCAGAGAAGTCGGCGCAAGATTATATACAGCAATCCGGCTTGTAATCTGTCTGTTCATCTCTTCCGGCCATGGACTGTAGATGTTGTGCGTTCGCAATCCCGCTTCAATATGTGCCACCGGAATCTGCTGATAAAAAGCAGCCAGTGCCGCAGCCATTGAGGTGGTGGTATCACCATGCACAAACACCACATCAGGCTGCGCCTCCTTGTATACATCCCGGAGACCCGTGATCACCCGTGCAGTCACATCATACAGATCCTGACCCTGCTTCATGATGTTCAAATCATAATCAGGCTTGATTTCAAACAGATGCAACACCTGATCCAGCATCTCCCGATGCTGACCGGTTACACATACAATTGTCTCAAACTGGTCTGTATGCTTTTGGAATTCTTTCACCAGAGGTGCCACTTTTATTGCTTCGGGACGTGTGCCGAAGACCAGCATCACTCGTTTTTTTTGTTCCATATCGATATTCAGTACTAAAATAGATGCCTATTACCTTTTAAACACTCCTGCAAAATCGAGAATCACCTTATCCTCTTTCCAGGGAAGCTCTTTAAATTGATTATGCGCAACCAGCATCACCACGATATCAGCCTGCTCATACGCCTCCTTGTAGTCGGTCAGTTTAAACACCTTGTGCTCCTCAATGTTGGGCTCCACGATCAGGAAGTCCGCGTTGTTATGCCCCTGCATTACTTTTGTGGCAATATATTTGGCAGGCGATTCGCGCAAATCATCGATATTCGGTTTAAAAGCAAGACCCATCAGCGCCACCACAGGTTCCCGGCCGTTTGCCAGTTCAAACTCTTTCATGGCGATCTGTGTCTTCTCGGCACACCAGAAAGCCTTGTAGTTATTCAACTCCCGTGCCTTGCCGATGATCTGACTCTCCATGGGGAATGCCGAAGTAATAAAGTAAGGATCCACCGCGATGCAGTGACCACCCACACCGCTACCCGGTTGCAATATATTTACCCGCGGATGCTTGTTTGCCAGTTGAATCAGCTCCCACACGTTGATGCCCGCCTTGTCGCAAATAATCGACAACTCATTCGCAAAAGCAATCTGCACGTCGCGCGACGAGTTCTCGGTGAGCTTGCACATCTCAGCCGTACGGGTATTCGTCCTGTGACAAGTTCCCTTCACGAAGCTGCCGTAAAACGCGACCGCCTTTTCCGTCGATGCCGCATCCAGTCCCCCGATCACCCTGTCGTTGTTCACCAACTCGTAGATAATATTTCCCGGGAGCACCCTCTCCGGACAATACGCAATATATACCTTGCCCTTCAGTTCAGGCCGTTCAGTAAAAATCAGTTCCGCCATCTGCTCCGTGGTACCCACAGGAGATGTCGATTCAATGATAAACAAATCACCCTCCTTCAGGTAGGGAATCACGCTTTGCGTGGCAGCAGCCACGTAAGAAATATCCGGTTCGTGATCGCCGGTGAAGGGTGTGGGAACAACAATCAGAAACACATCACTCACTTCCGGTTCCAGCTGGGCCCTTAACCCCCCGTTCTGCACCACCTTCGTAGCCAGTTCTGCCAGACCCGGCTCCACGATATGAATCTTGCCCCGATTGATCGTTTCCACCACTTTGGAATTCACATCAACCCCAACTACCTCAATTCCGTTTTCTGCAGCAATAATTGCTGTCGGAAGACCAATATAACCCAAACCTATAAAGCATGCTTTCATCTTATACTATCAGTTTTATAAACAATCATTTTTTTAAATGCTTAAAAAAAATATATAATTCTATGTGAGATATTCTCTATTTAATTCTTCAACCCATAAATGTCTTAATCGAATATAATTACCGCTCTTTCTCAAAGAAACAGAGGTATAGCAGGAAACCGTTTCTTTAAACAAATCATTTACTAGTAAATCCTCTTCTTCCCACAATAAATCCTTATCGCTGGATTCTATAATTTGATCTCCAATCCATCCATTTACTTTTTCGAGCCAATATTCATGTGTTTCGTACTGAATATAACCGATAATGACAGCATAATCAACATCTTTACCATGACGTTCGTTTTTAAAACGCTCTATTCCGCCTGAGTTTTTAATACGAATACCATCTTTATATTCACCAACTACATATTCTTTCTCTCTTTTCTTTTCTAACTTTGAAGTTAATCTTTTAGCTTCAAACTTCATTATTGAATGATAAACAGATCCCAACTCTGCAAAAGGAAGAGTTTCAAAAACTGCAAAATCTGTTGAAGTTCCAGCTTTGCTATCTTCAATCTTTTGATGATGAAAATAAAACGGCAATTCATAAGGTTTACGTACATTTAGCTCAATACAAAACCTTTCAGTAATAGTGTTTTCATTTTCGTCTTTACCAAATGATAACCCTTGTAAAACTAATAAAACATAGTCATAAATGTTATTGATAATTGTATTACCTCGTGCGCTGGTGAGTTTTCCAAAAGTATTATCCAAGGTACTATCCATCACTTTCCTTGTTTATATAAATCCAAAAATGTTTCATCTGCATCCCTTATAGCAATAGAGCGCAACCAATATCTTTTTTGATTAGGTTTATATAAAAATATCACATTCTTATGATAAATCTTCACAATCCTTTTCACCCAAAGATTGAATCCCTGCTGACTATCAATTAAGCTATTTAGTTTCACTTCTATATCACTAATATCTCGTGGAATATCCATTTCAGTACTATCCCCCAAAACGAAAGGAAATGCAATAAAATCATTGCCAACAACAGGTTTAAGAGGTTTAAAACCACCAAAAACAGAATTAAGTATTCTGCAGTAAAGTTCACCAAATGCTTCTAAATCTTTTTTATTAGGACGATTCAAAACTATACTTTTCTCCCCAGTTTTTCTAAATTCAGAATAATATATTGAAATATCAGAAAGTAGTATTTCTTCTATAGGGTCAAAGTCAATTTCTTCTTCAGGGTATGGAAGTGATAGTATATCTTGTTTTAATACAACACCCTCTCTTGCAGTAATACTTCTTCCGCTCAAAAGCCATAATAAAGCTGAGTATAGTTTACTGCCTTTAAATCTGCTCTCAATTTTCTTTAGTTGTTTCTGATCCTTTTCGGGTGCATGAATTCCAATAATTTCATTCTTGAATGTCAAATAATCTTCTCTATATTCTATTGGTATTGAATTCACACCAGTTTGTTCTTTTATCAACAAATGAGGAGGTTTAAAAATTTCTTTGTTATCTTTTGCAGATCTATAATAATATTGAATATCGCTTTCTTTGATCTCCTCAATTTTTTTTTCAGTAAAAGACCCTGTTACAACATAATTATGACCTGTAATCCAGTCAGCTTTATATTTTTTCTCAAGTCTACTAAATTCAGATTCTTCCACATCTGTTCTATAATTTCTCAATGAAAGCTCCCGAACTCGCTTAACCTCCTCATTACCTGATGATATCCAACCTTCACCAACCATCCATCCATTATTCGTTACTTTTTCCTCCAAATACTCACCTAATGTGCGAAGTATTAAGATTTTATTTAACAAGTAATGCAACCTGCCTCCACCCATAAAGTTAGACTGCCAAACTCTTGCATTATTAAGAGCTGTGTCATATGCGATCTCGTGTATATCATAATGATCAATTTCAAAATCAATCTTCTCCCCCGAGACTTTAGTTCTTCTAAATATATAATGAAAACAACTTCGACCTCGTGGTTCGCTATTCTCAGCAGTAATAGCAACAACAGCCGGTTTAGCGTTAGAACTGCTACCAACAAACAATTTGGTTCTAAGAGGAGTAAAATCGAAAATACTTTTCACCCAATATTGTTCAAAAAGATATTTTCTAAAATCCAAAGATCCTAAATTGTAAAGTGTTGGTCCTGAAGGCAATATTAAACAACATTTGCCCGCTCCAGCAAGCAATTTAAGCGATTGTTCTAAAAACAGCAAAGAAACCTGTTTGTCAGGCACATCATGTCGATTAACATTACTATTTTTTTCTTCATTGTCAATCTTCTCTGCCCATTTAGTAAAACTCGATTTAAATGGAGGATTACCGATTATTAGCTGAAATTTCTCTTTCAGTTTTCCCTCATAAATAGTTTTAAAGAAATCTCCCTGAATCAGGTTAGTACCTATCAAATTATCAAAATGCACATTACCCCAGATTTCTTTAGGAGATAAAGAATCTAATAATGCCAAACTCAGGCTAAAATAAGAAAGGGTAACAGCTTCGGCTTCTATGTCACAGCCTAAAATTGAATTCTTCAAAATCTGTTTTAAATCTTCAATATCCTCTTTGCCCGGTCGCTTCCAGTCGTTTTCATACCTCCACCATTGAATCATCCTTTTGTAAGCACCAACGAGGAATATTCCGGAACCACATGCTGGATCCAAAACCTTAAAATGCTTCTGAGGAGTAGCAAGAGGCATAGCATGATCAATCAAAAACTGTACAAGATAAGGAGGAGTATAAACAACCCCTTCTTTTTTTTGCCCTTTTTCATCGACAAGAAAATCTTCATAAATATGGCTAATCAACTCAATTGGCAGATAATTAAACTCGTATAATCTCCATAAACTAATCTGCCCCACTGAACTTTGCTTATTACCAGCAAAAAACTCCATATCACCTCTTACAAAATACTTTAAAAGATTTGGATCAATTTTATTTTTAAGAGCTATTTGTTCAGCCTCATTTAAATAAAATAAGTGTCCGTTGAAACTCTCTTTTTTTGTTAACTCTTGTAATACTGCAATAAAAGTATCTGGATTATCTAAAACACCCTCCAAGGAAGGATTATCAGGTTTAAATTTTTTGTAAAATTCATTTGGAATTAGAGCTCCATTACCATCATCCCCCTTTCTTTCTTCCAAATATTTTATAAGTATCAGCATCATAAGCAACCTTTTCACTAATGATGCATGTTCATTACCAACACGAGATATTATTATTGATTTTACATTCTTCAACTGATCCAGCAACTGTTGATAAGCACCTTGGTTAAAATCAAACTTCTTTCCTGCTTCTGATTCCCAAAATAAACCCGAATCAAACTTCTTTGCGTTATATATTTCGAGCTCCTTTTGCGCTTCATCCAACAAATTAATTAACCCATGCTCGTCAGTTGTAAAAACTCCCAACTCATCATAACTGGGCTTCTTGCTACAGTTATAAACTAAAACTTTAGACGATTTAAATATAAAACAAAAAGGAACAATTCCTGCATTCCATAACATATGGTGAATATCGGCATCAGATTCAGGATAATCCTTTAGTTCCGTTCTATCATAAATATAAACCTGAGGTTGTGGAGGCTTTGCATTATCATAAAACCTGAAATAAACAGCAGTCGCACCAAAATCAGCAGCTTGTTCTAATGCGAGGTAAACATCTGGTTTATCTTGTTCTTTATCTTTCTCTGAGACAAAACGCATACCTATGGATTTTTGGTCCATCCCCAATTTACCTAATGTATCATTAAATGTCAAGCAGTTATCACCGTTCATTTCTGTTTCTGATATAGATTTGATGTGAATTTACTATTCTTTATACAAAATACCAAAACTTTTACTCAACTTCCACCCACCTGTTTTCCTTCAGGCTCTGAATAGCTGCAAAGCTGGCGCGTGTGGTATTTACCAGACTGTCGAAAGGGATCAATGCTGTTCCCCCATTTTGTACCGCTTTTATCAAGCGGTGAAACTGGTTTCTGTGTCCTTTATCGAGAGAGGTCTTCAATTTAGAAAAACCTTTTATGCCATATCCTTTTGTTTCGCGGAAGTTATCCATGATCAGCGTCCGTTCCTGCGAGAACACCTCTACCCGCTCTTTTGCATAAGCTTTGGAACCGTTCGCAAAGTAGTTGATTACCCCCGTCGACCCGTTCTCGTAGCGCAACAAGATAGAAGCATTGTCGGTATTCTCCTCCGGATTGGCACCCATGGCATTCATACAAACTGCCTTCACCTTACTTCCCGTCAGAAATGAAATCAGGTCGATATAGTGACAAGCCTCCCCGATAATCCTTCCGCCGCCCGTCTTCATGTCGTGCACCCAAACGTTTGCCGGAATAAAACCCGCATTCATGGTAGCAATCACATTCATTTGACTGTCACCAATCAAGCTTTTTATTTTCTCCATATGCGGTGAAAAACGCCGGTTAAAGCCTACCGTCAATGTCTTCCCCGACTGTTCATATACTTCAATTATCTGCTGAAGTTCCTCATTGTTCAGTGCCAGCGGTTTCTCCACGAAGACATTCTTTCCGGCCTGCAGACCCTCAACCACCATCTTAGCATGCAAATCATGACGAGTCGTAATCAAAACCGTATCCACATCCTCGTCACGAAGCAGCTCCCGATAATCGGTCGTAGAATGTTTGAATCCAAATTTCTTTGCCAGCGTTGTACTGCTCAGCCCACCCTGACTCGCTATATATTTAAAGCCGGCACCACTGTCCTTTAAAGCCGGTAGCATGGTCATCTTGGTAAAGTTTCCCGCACCAATTACACCGATTACCCCTTTGGCGCCCTTGAAACTGTATTGAGAGAAGGATACCGTATTCGACGGCAGATGATGGGCAGGAGAGTCGTAACTGATGATTGAAGCGATTGATTTATGTGAACCGATGTCGCCGTATATTTTGTTGTATTCGGCAAGGGGTACAACCTCCGTGATCATCTCTTTCACCTGCAGCGCACCCGATGAGATCGCATACAGTACCGACTCGAAATTCCGTTGTTCCGTCCACCGCACAAAAGGCAGCGGATAATCCATTCCCTTCTGTTCATAGTCATCGTCGTACCTGCCCGGACCATAAGAACAAGACACCTGGAAAGTCAGTTCCTTCTCGTAGAACTCGGCACGACTGATGTTCAAGCCGATTACCCCTACCAGCACTATTTTTCCCCGCTTGCGGCTCATTTTAGCCGCTTGGGAGATGATGGCATCCGTATGGGCCGACGCCGTGATGATCACACCGTCGGCACCCACGCCACCCGTCTGTTCCTCCACAAACTTCACCACATCCCCTTTGCCCGAGTTGAAAGGAATGATGCCCCACTTCTCCGCCAGCGCAAGCTTCTCTTCATCCAGGTCAGAGCCAATCACCCGGCACCCGTTTGCTTTCAGCAGCTGTGCCGTGAGCAAGCCAATTAAACCCAGTCCGATTACCACCACTGTTTCACCCAGAGTAGGATTCAATAATCTGATTCCCTGCAGGCCAATGGAGCCCACCACCGTAAACGCAGCCTCCTCATCCGATACATTCACCGGTATATGCGCCACCAGGTTCTTCGGCACACAAACAAACTCAGCATGAGGACCATTCGATGCCACCCGGTCACCCACTTCGAAGCCGCTCACACCCTCACCCACAGCAATCACCTCACCCACGTTGCAATAACCCAGAGGAATGGGTTCGCCCAGTTTATTAAAAACAGCTTCTACTGTAGGTTTCAGCCCATCAGTCTTAATCTTATCAAGCACCTGCTTCACCTTATCAGGCTGTTGCTTCGCCTTCTGCAAATAATTAGACTTGCCAAACTCCACCAGCATACGCTCCGTGCCCAAAGACACTAATGACTTTGAAGTCCTAATAAGCAAGCCCCCCCTTTTAACCTGCGGTGCCGGCACCTCCTCCAATATTGTTTCTCCTGTTTTAAAGGATTGTATAATTTGTTTCATATATGTAATACGTGATTATACTTTTATTTATTGTTGTTAAACAAAGATGAATTTTGCTTTCCATATTTAATCTGAAAATGTTCTCAAACTTGTCATCATCTCATCAATACTGGCATCATCATCTTTTTTAAAACCACCTCCAAAGTCCCGATTAAAATCTTCATCATAATCCCTTTCAGGCTCATTAAAACTATTCTTTTTTTCTTCTATATCACTTAAGAGATCACTTTTAAATAAGTCATAAGGTATGAGTTCTAAAATTTCATCAACAAGACCCGATAATTCCTCTACTTCATTCTCATCAGTGATACTGCTTTCTAAAGCATAATAAATTTCATCCTCTATTCTTGTCACTAAGCTTTTTTCTTCTTTTCTTTTTGACATATCAATTGCATCGAGCATAGCCAGTAAATCACGGTATTCGGAAATATCATGATTTTCCCAAGTCATTGATTCAATGACTGGGTTCATGTCTACAGGTATTTTTTTCCAATCCAATTTCGGCAATAAATCTGCTCTTGCAGAAAATGGAGTAGTCTGGTATGTGAATACATCCGGATCTATTGTTCTTTCTATGAGTCCTGCAGACCGGCGAAGAAGTATAGGATAACTATCTATAAACTTCGCAAAGAATAGTACCTCATCATATCCCCTCTGTCCATGTATTTCCCCGCGGTATATAGATAACTCACAGGATTTAGGCCCTTTTGTCATCATTTCTTCGAATCTTTTAACTACATATTGAAATAAGTCTTCACTTATGCATACATAGGCATCACCACCAAAAAATGATCTAGGACTATCTCTAAAAATTGCACATAATTGCTCTACATAATAAGCATTTTGTAAAACCAGTTTTTGAGTTTCTTTAGAATCATTCAAATACGCAACAACAAATCCACGAATAGAGGGATTGAAATGATAGACTAAAGTATGGAGATCACTTTTATTTATTTTAATAAAGCAATCTTGCAGGACTTTCAGGATTTTCTTCCATTCTTGTTCATCACATGTAATTCCAAGTGTTGAGTGAGTTGACCGGCAAAAATATTGAAAAGCATCATACCAGTTTTCAATATATATCTCTTTTCCCATGGATACCAAAACTAACAAAGAGTAACGAGCCTTAATATCAAGATTCTCAAAAGCCAGTTGCCAAACCATTATGGGTTTGTAGAAGAATTCTTCGAAACGAAGCATAAATTCTTCGGCAGGAAAATTTCGCCACAATTTTCTATCGATGTATGTCTCAATAATTCGAGGGTTGAAGTGTGGGTGATCTATTAGGTTCTTATATCTTTTATCATGCAAAATTTGTTCAATGTACTGATTCGGGAGATCAGCCTCTGCCAAGTGATTATACAAAATATTTGCCCTGATGTACCTCGTATAAACACCAAGGTCAACAGTACATTTGGCAATTTCTATATTATTTGTCTGAAACTTCTCATACCTAATCTTTGCCTCGGATAGAATATACTCACGGGTTGTCAGAATAAAAATTTTGTCTTTTTCCCTTTTTATAGCATCTATGAAAGATATTAGTTTTTTGTCAAAATCTTTTTCAAGAGGTTCAAATACGTTGGAGCCAAGAAAGTCATCAAAGAAGAAAACCTGTTTTCTCCCTTTTTGAAACAATTTAGCCCCATCATTCAGGTTATCTTGAATACATACAAATTCCTCATAACCATCAGCAAGAATATTATATACCAGCATTCTTGCCAATGTTGTCTTTCCAATACCGGGTATACCGGAAATAATGACATAGCGATGTTCTTTAAGTATCTCGTATGCTAGCTGAAAGCTGTCATTTGTGACATATGTACTAATTTGTTCTTTTATCGAATCAAGTTCAAATCGTGACCAATTACGTACATCTTTGTTAACAATCTCTTGAAGAACAGTAGTACTTGCCAGCCAAAGTTTATAGTACTTCTCCTCAATATCTTTGTGCTTACCAACAAGATTGTTCAGATCATCTCGACCATAAATATCACTTGTATCAACTAAATAAGGGTTGAACATGTGCTTAATGGTTGACTTATTGTCGGGGGACAATCCAGCAGATGTTGATAGTATATATCTTTCTGGATTAAGTTTCTCGACTTTATTGACTTCTTTTTCAAGTTGAGGCTTGAGTTCTTTCCAATCCTTGTATCTTTTCACTTGAACGATAGCTCTACCTCCCTTAACAGTCCCAAAACGGAAATCAATGCCACTATCTTTTCCATCTTTAAAACTCTCAATATAAATATCGAATTCTGCCTGAAGAAGGTCACGTGTCAGGTTCTCAAATTCATTGTATTGTAGAATTCTAAAATCGTAATCAATCATGATTCCTTTTCCTGAAAAATATTTCCAGTAGCTTGTCTCTCATTATCGTTAAAGATCTTCCAATATCTTTTTTCCTGTTTTAAAGGATTGTATAATTTGTTTCATTTATAACAATAATTTGTATTTTGAAACTATATAATATTAACTAAAATACTCCTACTCACCCCAAACAACCCTCTTAATGTAATCAGTATATGAAATAATGATGCGAATCACCTTGTCGCTCACGTTAGGCATGCTGTAGTCGGCAACAGGGCGGAAGTTGCGCTCATCACCAATTTGTTGATACTGCAGCTGAACAAGTCCCTGCATAACACGCTCGGGGTTCAGTCCCACCATCATCACAGAGGCCTCTTCCATTGCTTCGGGGCGTTCATGTGCTTCACGGATATTTAATGCCCTGAAATTAAGTATTGACGACTCTTCAGAGATTGTGCCACTATCCGACAACACAGCAAAGGCATTCATCTGCAACTTGTTGTAGTCGCTCAACGCCATTGGCTTCATCAGCTGCACATTCTCGTGAAACTTCACACCCTTCTTCTCAATCATGTTGCGAGTACGTGGGTGAGTAGACACGATAATCGGATAATTATATTTCTCGGCAATGCCATTTAGAATCTCAACCAAGTTAAAGAAGTTCTTCTCCGAAGAGATATTCTCCTCCCTATGAGCCGACACAACAAAAAACTTACCCTTATCAAGGTTAAGCGTTTCAAGGATATTCGAAGCCTCAATCTTAGGCAGATACTGCATCAACACCTCATACATGGGGCTACCGGTTTTAATAACCCTATCCGGGCGAAGCCCCTCTGCCAGCAGATACTCACGAGCAATATCGCTATACGTAAGGTTGATGTCCGCCGTATGATCCACAATCTTGCGGTTGCTCTCCTCCGGCACACGCTGATCGAAACATCTGTTGCCCGCCTCCATATGGAAAATAGGAATATGGCGCTTCTTTGCTGCAATAGCACACAAACATGAGTTGGTATCACCCAACACCAAGAAAGCATCAGGCTGCTCCTTCTCAAGTACAGGATCAATATTAATCAAAATCTGACCTGCAGTCTCCGTGGCATTCTTACCAGCCGCATTCAAGAAATGATCGGGCTTACGTAAGCCAAGATCCTCAAAGAACACCTCGTTCAGTTCGTAATCGTAGTTCTGCCCCGTATGCACCAATATATGCTCAATAGCATCCGATGCATCAAGCTTCTGCAGTACACATGCCAGACGAATAATCTCTGGACGAGTACCAACTACAGTCAACACTTTTAACTTCTTCACTATAATCTATTTTTATTTTACTCTAAAAGATGATATTAAACAGGCAAGAAAAAAGTATCAGGATGCTCAGGATCAAAAACCTCATTCACCCACATCACCGTCACCATATCCGTGTCGCCCAAATTCTCAATGTTATGAGTATACCCCACCGGGATATCAACCACCTCAAACTTATCGCCCGATACAAAGTACTCATAAACCTTCTCCTCGTCTATCTTGCGTAAGCGGATAACCCCCTTGCCACTCACAACCAGAAACTTCTCATTCTTGGTATGATGCCAGTGCTGGCCTTTTGTAATGCCCGGTTTAGAGATATTAATAGAAACCTGTCCACGGTCGGGCGACTTCAAGAACTCCGTAAACGAACCCCTCTCATCCACATTCATCGTAAGCGGATAAGAAAACCCATCAAAAGGCAAATAACTAAGGTAAGTAGAATAAAGCTTCTTGGTAAACCCATCACTCAAATCGGCAACCTGCAGGTTCTCTCTGCTCTCTTTAAACAAATAAATAAGATCCACAATCTCACCAAGAGTAATCCTATACTCCACCGGCACGCTACAAAACTCACCTACCCTGGTAGGCTTGCCCTCCAATGTCGAAATCAACTCACTCACCACATCATCGATATACACAAGCGTCATATTCACCGAGCGGTCGTTCACCTGTATGGGAAGATCATGAGCGACGTTGTGACAAAAAGTAGCCACAGCACTATTATAATTCGGCCGGCACCACTTACCAAACACATTCGGGAAACGGTAGATCAATACATTGGATTCAGTCTCATAACCATATGCAAATAATAAATCCTCACCAGCCTTCTTGGAGACACCGTAAGGATTATCAAGTTCAGCCTGAATAGAAGAAGCCAGCATCACAGGACAATTATTGCCATGCTTCTTTAAAGCATCAAGCAAAGTAGAAGTAAAACCGAAGTTACCCTCCATAAACTCACCCTGCACCTTGGGGCGGTTTACCCCTGCAAGATGAAAAACAAAATCAGCATCACGGCAATAACCATCCAGTAAAGATATGTCGGTGTCCATATCATACTCAAAAACGGTCAATTCTGGAGAGAGACCATAACCTTTAGCCTTCCCCTCCTTTATATTATTCAGTTCCGCAACCAGATTACGACCAATAAAACCCTTTGCGCCAGTAACAAGAATATTCATAACTAATCCTGATTAATATCCTCCCTAATCTCCGGAAGCTTAAGAAGCAACTGCTTCATACCCTCCTTGTCTAGACGATGTGTGTTGTGAGAATGATAATCCTCCACCTTAGATATATCCTCCTGACCTTTCACAAAAAATTTGTCGTAGTTAAGATCACGTGCATCCGCAGGAATACGGAAATAATTGCCCATATCCTCCGAGCGGAACATCTCCTCGCGAGTAACCAACGTCTCGTAAAGCTTCTCACCGTGTCGAGTGCCAATAATCTTAACCTTCGTATCCGCGTTATACAACTCCTTCAAGGCATCGGCAAGCACATCAAGCGTAGCTGCAGGAGCCTTCTGCACAAACAAATCACCCTGATTACCATGTTCAAAAGCATACAACACCAAATCCACCGCATCGTCAAGCGTCATCATGTAGCGCGTCATACCCGGATCGGTAATTGTGATAGGGTTACCACTTTTAATCTGATCCACCCACAAAGGAATCACCGAGCCCCTGCTCGCCATCACATTCCCGTAACGAGTACAACAGATTGTAGTCTTCGCATCATTACCCAGCGAGCGGGCCTTCGCAACCGCCACCTTCTCCATCATCGCTTTGCTTATCCCCATAGCGTTGATAGGATACGCAGCCTTATCCGTGCTCAGCACCACCACATTCTTCACACCGTAATCCACCGCCGAGTCCAGCACATTCTCCGTACCAATAATATTCGTACGCACCGCCTGCATCGGGAAAAACTCACAACTGGGCACCTGCTTCAACGCCGCAGCATGAAACACATAATCCACACCACGCATAGCAGTATCCACCGAACGCTTATCGCGCACATCCCCAATGTAGAACTTCACTTTAGGGTTCTGAATACGGTGACGCATATCATCCTGCTTCTTCTCGTCGCGGCTAAATATACGTATCTCTTTAATATCTGTATCTAAAAAACGCTTCAGTACAGCGTTTCCAAACGAACCGGTACCACCGGTGATTAATAAGGTTTTATTTGTAAAATGCTGCATTATTACTCAATTCAAAAATATGTTTATTTAATGGTTTCCATTATTCTATCATGTTCCTTAATTTCCTCTTCTGTGAATCTCATTTTTATTAATTTTGCTGGATTTCCCCCAATTATTGAATAGGGTGGACAGCTTTTGGTGACAACAGAACCAGCAGCAACAACAGTTCCTTTACCTATAATAACACCTTTAAGTATGGTAACATTACAACCAACCCAGACATCATCTTCAATTATTACATCTTTATCATTTTCAGGGAGTTTTTCATCCTCTTTAACTGTAATCATATATCTACCGACTAAGTCAGTTCTATGATCCCCCCCCCTAATTGTTACATTAGGTCCAAACATTACATAGTTACCAATATATATATATGCAATGGAAGCGATAAATGAGGCTCTATTCCCTATAGACACATTACTTCCACAATAAATATGATTTAGTGTAAAATTACAATAATGCCCAATTTTCACATTTTCTCCAAACTGTGCAAAGTTGTTCTTTTGATAGAATGCTATCAACGATAAGTATTTATTATGTACATAATTAATAGCACCAATGACTTTAATTATACTAAGTTTTAAAAATAAATTCATTGATTTTTAAATTAATTTATAACTGATTTATCATCTTTGCGATCTTTTCGCATTGATTTACTGGATTTTTATTCTTAATAATGAAATCACGAGCCTTCAATCCAAAACACTTTAATTCATCCTTAGGTGTATTAAGCACTTCTATCATTTTATGATACAGAGAATCATTTACATCATTGGAAATAGAATAACAATATTCATAGTATTCTTCTGGAATTCCAGGAAGTTTGTACATCAACGTGGGAGTACCTGATGCCAAGTACTCCATAGTTTTTGAGGGGAAAGAATATTTTGTATATTCACCATCAGAGGTTCTAGGGTTAACAAGTAAATCGCATTTTTTTTGCAACTCAAGAACTTCTTCTCTATTTATCAACCCCTTATAAATTATTCTTTTATCTTTTTCTGAAGCAGCAATAATTTTTGTTTTGGAATCGCCTTCTCCACATATAATTAGTCTGTAATCATTATTATCTGTTTTCAAGAAAGCATTAATTAAGTTCATTATACCATTTCTTTCATGCAAGCTACCAGAATAAAGAACTCGTTTTAAACCATCATTATATTCTAATGTTTCAACATCATCAGTTATATTATAGATGCCTTCTATTAATGTCCACGGTCTTTCATTCACATTAAGCGGTTCACACATGTATTTAGATAGGAGAACAAACGAATCAATTTTTTCAATAGATTTATTTATTATACTAAAGTCCAATCTCTTGAAAAATAAATAAATTGGATTTTTTTTCCCGATCATATTAAATTGTGGAATATCTGTTGCAATCAAACATGTTTTTAGTAATTTATTCTTTTCACATAATTTAGTTACCGCTTTTAAAAATGGAGAGTGTATACCGTATATAAAAATAATAGTTTCCTTATTTTTATATACAACTTTTTTTAAAGTTCTAACAAGATTTATATATCTGCTTATTATTCTAAGCAGTGGAAAATTGAAAAATCCAACACACAAATCTTTAGATCCTTTCTTATGAGAAAAAAAAGATTTTTTTAAATAAATAGTTTTATTTTTTTTGGGGAATGTAGAAATATATGGAACAGTGATCACCTTGATATTTGGATAAAACTTATCAAAACCAGTTAATAAAGACCATTGGAGTGCATTTGCAGCAATTCCCATACTATTATCACCTTGCGCGCTTATTTCATTAAGTCTTTCATGTGGATATAGACCTCCTACAAATAAATATTCCATTTCAATTATAGTATTTACTTTTTTAACAAACTATCATACATGTTTGAGATTTTATTAAATATAGTATCTTGAGAGAAACAGTTTTCCATTCGGGTCAATCCACTTCTGCCATATTTAATTCTTAAATTATCATCTCCAGCCAATTTTAAAATTGCTTGTGTTAGCTGTTTAGTATCATAAGGATCAATCAATATTCCTGTCTCTTCATGCTTAACAATTTCTGAATTTCCACCGACATTAGTAGCTACAATTGGTAATCCGGTAGCTGACGCTTCTAATAAAGAGTTCGATAAATTTTCGCGATGAGAAGGGAATACAAATATATCAGATGCTAACAAGACTTCATTTACATTAGAAATCTTTCCTAGTATTATAACTCTTCTTGCGTTAATAAAATCAATTAAATTAAGTTTCAAATTAGGCAAATAATCCCCTTCTCCACCTATAATAAATTTTATGTTTTTATTTTCACTTAAAACATCAGGAATTGAATTTAATAATTCATCAAATCCTTTTTCTTGAGTAATTCTACTAATAATTGTTACAACTACATCTTCCTCATTTATACCTAAAGTTTTTCTATAACTTGAGTAATCCTTGTAATAAAACTTATTTTTAAATGCCGGTGCTGCATTATGTATAAAACCGAATAGGTTCTTTGCATTTTCTTTAATATAGTTCCTGTTGCATGCATATTCACAAACACAATATACTAAGTCAGCTTTACGTAGTGCATATCTTTCTAGCAAATGTTTATATAAAAACCTCTTGACTCCACTAATATTTTTGGTATCTATTGACAATCCATGCACACTCAAAACTACTTTACATTTGAGTAATTTTGCAGCTAATACACCAAAAAAACCTACTGATTGGATACCTCTTATATGAACAATATCAGGTTTTACTTTCTTTATAGAACTAAAGAAATAAATGAACAACTTTAGACTAAACCCATGAAAAGGATAAGTTTTATTCATAGGTATAAAAATATACTTCTCTTTTAAATTTGAATTTAATAAAAGAAGTGCACCTGTAGCAGGTCCCCCATTGTTAATTTGTTTATCAAAAAACTGTTGTAGAATTATTGGTTTATTATTAATCACTTTCATTAGTGTCCACTAAAAATTAGAAAATGTTCTTTTAATTATTGACATACAATATCTTGCAGGCTTTTTTTCGGTATGACGATTTGAATTTTATTCTTATATTCCTTTCCATCGCTTCCCATCAAATATGCCATCACAATTGCCTGCAAATAACCGCCTGTTGATGTATAAGCCATCGAGAATAGAGTGGTTAAAAACCACATTGCAACAACGCAAAAAAATAAAATTCTTTTGTCACTGTCCCATTGTGAATTTTTCATTAGTTTGTACGCAGAGTAGAATAACAACAAGTAAATAGATACGCCCAAAAGGCCATAGTTTGAAAGCAACTCTAACCAGTCGTTATGAGCAAAATTACCAGTTCCACTCAATTCCAAAGAACTTGCAAATCCAAAGCCAAAAACAATGTTTAACAAGTTATCACTGTAATACCAACTGTTAAATATATTTTTATAAATAATGTCTCTACCACTATAACCACCATCAGATAATAGTTCCATACGTTGAATTAAAAACTCATTTTCAAGGTAGAAAGTATATGTATAATATGAAACAACTAACAATGAAATAACAGTAAATAGATATCCTTTTACTCGATGATTTTTATCTATAGTTCTTAGTTGAAAATAAATGAAAATCAATAGTCCTACACTTCCTGTTAATATTGCCCCTCTCTTTGATCCCTGTATTATAAAAAAAGATAAAAACAACATGGTAAATAGAGAAATGGTTTTCCTTTTTTTTATGAGAAATACAAATGGAATCAAGTTTACAAACATATATGCAGCATTATTCACCACGTTTTCATTATCACTTATTCTTTCAAGTAAAATTAGTTCTTTATTGTAATAGAATTGGAGAATAGAAATTATAAGCATCACAAAAAATAAAACAATCAAATGCTTAGATCTTAGTATGTTTTTCTGTGAAAAATAATACACCGGGTAAAACGGTAATGAACTTATTAAAATGCCCTTAAACATTCCAAAGTGATTTGGATTAGACAGATAGCCAGTGAAAACAAAACTTAAAACATTAATAAGTAATAAAGCTGTCCAAGTTTTAAAGAATAGATTTTTTTCTCTTCTAATTAATATTGTTTTAATGAAATATATCCCTGATATAGCCAGAAATACAAAAAGGCATCCCTGTGAAATTAACGAGCCAGTCGCATAAAATACTCCTTGCGCAAAATATATTATTATCAGAGAGAAAAGAATAAAAAGAATATTTTTCTCTTTAAACATTTTAATTTATTCGGTTTAAATTATTGTATAAGTTCAATCGAATACAAAAGTCAACAGAAACTGCTTTTAACTTACGTATGAATACTATACGTTTATTTGATTTTTAAACAGTCATGGATTTATCGTACCATTCGAGAATTACATCTCTTAATATCAATTCTTGAATCCAGAATTTTCCTTCTTTGAACCTGATATTGTCAATATCCGATATATCATAATATCCAGGCACACCATCAATAACCAATTGTTCCGGAGTATCTATCTGATTAAATAATGATGTTTCGATAATATAATACTTTTTATTTGTTTCGGAATATAGTAGATCAATACCCATCAACCTACTATTGAGTTTATTTCGCACATCAATTGCTAAACGTAAGGCATCATCAGGAATTGCTTTCTTTTCATAATTCCCTGCACCCGATGCCCTGAAATCACCTTGATTAGGGTATCTGTAGTAACCAAAAGCCATATCACCTACTAACATAATACGCAAATCAAATCTAGCATCATTAATGAACTTTTGTATGTAGAAATAATCTTTTTGCCGTTGATATGGGTATTGTGTTTTCAAGCCATTATGACAAAATATTGAATTAATCATTTTAACTGCTTCGCTTCTTGTCTTTATTTTTCTCACTCCAGTAGAAGCAGCTCCTATTGTGGTTTTTGTTATAAAAGGATAGCCTACCTCTTCGATTAACTCAAAAGCCTCTTCACGGTTCTGTGTTACGTAAGTAGGTATTTTAGGTAATCTAAAATAGTCATATAGATAATTAGCTCTATTCTTATTTTCATATTGCCAAACTTCATGATAAGATGGGAAACAAAACTTACCCATTAAATTTTCCAATATGTATATTTTCGATTCAATCATTTCCTGATAAGCCGGATTAGATTCTGTATGACAAATAATCATGTCATATTTTTCAGCTTCATCCATCCAATTGCTTCTTGTAATATCAAGAAAGCCGTAAGTAATTTCATTATTCTTGCAAAAACGTTCATAACGCAGCCAGGAAGCCTTAGGATTGACATAATCTTTACCGAGTAAAGACTCCTGTGTTTTTATAATTGCTACTTTAGGTTTCTTTTTTAAATCGACATCTAATTTCAAAACAGGCGCTTCATTTAAAAAAATATCAACTTCGAAATATTTTACTGCTGTTCTGTTTCTTAAAAATCGTTTTCTATAAAAACCAGTTTTACGTAATATTCTTTTAACAGATTCTGGAATAAAATTAAATTTGGCTTTCATATATTATCTTCCTTGAAATTGATTAATACGCTGATCTATTACATTGCCTTTTTCAATAATTAGCGCATTCATCAGTATTCTGTTCGCATTATCTTCAATCAGAAAATCAATATTCTTTGAAACTTCTTCACTTAAGCTTTTTGATATTGTTTTATAAAATATTGATGGAGTATGGTCCACAGCATAATGAACAATACCGTCAATTTCATAAAGAGGGTTATCCATTGTAGAAGGAATACAAGTTTCAACTCCACCATTCTTATCGCAGCTTACATCAATAATTAAACTGCCTTTTTTCATTCGTTTCAAATCTTTTTTGTAGATAATATGATCTTTACGAGACGTGTCCCATAAAATACAATTAACAATCACATCATAAATGTCTAATTCTTTTTGAAACAGTTTTTCTGTTTTTCTATCATATATTGTAACGTCAGCACCCATAAATGTAAGTATTTTTAGAGCACCTCTTGCAATATTACCTTTCCCGAGAATAGCTACTTTTGTATCGTAAGGGAAAATTCCATGTAATGTATATGCATGCATTATTGCTGCCTCCCCAGCAATCTCATTATTCCTCCAAAATGTATGACGCCCATCTTCATACATCTCCTCCCAAGCATATACTGTAAGCTTATTATTGATCAGAATATCAGTAATATCTTTATTTTGGACTGCATGTACCCAACCAAAAATTATTTGATTATTTAAGTATTTTAAATATTTAGCATCTCCAATTTTCCCGTCACATATAATATCTTTACCAAGTATTTCATCTTGGTTGGCTATATTTACTCCTGCATTAAGATAGTCCTCATCAGAATAACCTAGAACATCACCATATCCTCGCTCTATATAGATAGATGCTTTATTCTTAATGTTTTTAATATCAGATGGAATTAAGCATCTTCGTTTTTCATTTTCTTTTTGGCTAATAGGAAATCCAACCGTTTTCATATTATCATTTTTTTGTATTCTGTATTATTGTCTAAGTAAACCTATGTATTTAAATGTTTATTTTTTAATACATTAACCCTATATGCTATAGCTACACCAAGTAAACCTCGTGTGAAGACAATTGTAAGAGCTGCTCCGATATAATCAAAGAAATATATTAGAGGAAACGATATTGCAAATCCAATTAACGAACTTATTAATGTGATATTTCTAAGTTGTTTCTCGTATCCTTGGATTATCATATAGTTAGTTCCATAAACACTACTAAGAGATAAAAATATAATTGAAACAGACATAATCCTTAAAACAGGAATAGCATTGTAAAACTCCTCTGTAAAAAACATTTTTATAATTATGGGAGCAAATATAAAAAGTAAAGCAGAAATTATAACTGCTATTAATATATTAAGTTTACTAAACAAATTGTGCTTGTCGATTCTTCTTGATAAAAATGGGAAAAAAGTTCTCGAAATCACTGACATAAATTGTTGTGATATATTCACAAATTTACTTCCTGCATCTAACAAACCATTTGAAACTGGACCTCCGAAGAAACCCAACAACATAACTGAAAAGCTATTGTATAGATTTGGCATAATGTTGTTTATGAAAACATCGGCGCTCCCTTTTATAATAGTTAATATCGAAGTAAATTCAGGACGTTTAATCTTAATTTTCCATTGGAGCAATATAACATACATAGAAATTATACCAGAAACTATAAAACCTAATGTAGAAAAGAGAGGCTGTAAGATATAATCACTCTTGTTTTTAATAAAAATAAAAACTGCAATGGTGAATAGCAATTTGGATAATAGGTTTAATATCGTAATATACTTCATTCTTTCCATTGCCTGGAAGAACCAATCAGGAAACATAATATGTCCTGGAACTAGAAGAAATGTTACTAATATTATTGCATAGTTTTCTCTAAATATTGGCACAAAAAATATAGCTATCAACAACAATAAAAATGAAACAATCATCAAAAGACACCGCGCCCATAGTACATTGCTGAATATCTCTGAAACTTTTTCTTTATCATCTCTATTTTTAGCAACATCTCTTGTTGCTGTATAGTTAAATCCCCAATCGGCTACAGTTTGGAACCATACTACAACTGCTGATGCGAAAGCTATCTTACCAAACCCGTCTACACCAATTACCCTTGCCAAGTATGGCATTGTAATTAATGGAAATATGTAGCCTGCTATTTGAAGCAGAGAAAGATAGCCAAAGTTTGCAACTAATGTTCGGCCATCTTTACTCTTTTTAATCTGATTGAGATACTTCTTTACATCAAACATCACAACTTCCCGTCAATCACATCATTTTCCAGTACTCCCTTCACATCATACACTACTTTACTACCATTAGTAATTTTGGTGATATCAAGATCATTGAATTTATTGTGAGCAACGGCTAAAATGATGGCATCAAATTTACCTTCGGGTAGGTTGTTGTGCAGCTCTATGCCGTATTCATGCTTAGCGATGGCGGGGTCGGCCCATGGATCGTGCACCGTTACTTCGGCTTTGTATTCCTCCAGGGTGTGTACAATATCTATCACTTTGGTGTTGCGCACATCGGGGCAATTTTCTTTGAATGTGAATCCAAGTACAAGTACTTTGGAACCTAGCACCTGTATTCCTTTTTTGAGCATCAGTTTTATTACCTGATCGGCAACGTACTCGCCCATGCCATCGTTTACTCTTCGCCCTGCAAGGATGATTTCGGGATTATATCCCGTGCGCTGTGCAGCCTGTGCAAGGTAGTATGGATCCACTCCAATACAGTGGCCTCCCACCAGTCCCGGTTTAAACGGAAGAAAGTTCCATTTTGTGCCGGCTGCTGTGAGAACGTCTTGGGTGTCGATGTTCATTCTGTTGAATATCTTGGCAAGTTCGTTTACAAAGGCGATGTTGATATCGCGTTGGGAATTCTCAATTACCTTAGCTGCTTCGGCTACCTTTATACTGGGTGCAAGGTGTGTGCCTGCAGTTATTACAGATGCATATACCTTGTCTACAATTTTTCCTATCTCGGGAGTACTTCCCGAAGTGACTTTCATTATTTTCTCTACGGTGTGCTCTTTGTCACCCGGATTAATGCGTTCGGGGCTATATCCGGCAAAGAAGTCCCTGTTATATTCCAGTCCGCTTACTTTCTCCACCACGGGGATGCACTCATCTTCCGTAACACCAGGGTACACTGTGGACTCATACACAACAATATTACCTTTTGAGATGACCTTACCCACCGTTTCGCTCGCTCCAATAAGTGGTCGAAGTACAGGGTTGTGATTTTCATCCACCGGTGTGGGCACGGCAACTATATAGAAGTTACAACTGCGAATTTCTTCGATATCGGTAGTACAAACCAAACCTTTGTCGGTATGCACTTTGCCCATATCTATGGCACTTTGGAGCAGATCATCGGCCACCTCAAGAGTTCTGTCTGTTCCGCTCATCAGTTCATCAACACGTGCCTGGTTAAGGTCGAACCCAACAGTACGGTATTTGGTGCTGAAAATCCTTGCAAGGGGTAAGCCAACGTAACCGAGGCCTATTACGCAAATACGTGGATTGAAATATAATGTTTGTTCTTCCATAAGATACTTTTGTTCTATTCAATTTTTTCTCCAATTTAATCAATCTTGTTGGGGCTTTGGGTTCGAGCCCCAGGCGAATTCGAACCTATTTCTTACAAATTCTCCCAGTACCACTTCACAGCCTCTTTCAATCCCTGCTCCATCGAAAACTGAGGGTTGTAACCAAGGAGGTTCTTTGCCTTGTCAATATTAGCCAGTGAGTGGGGTATATCGCCCGCACGGTTGGGTCCATGCACGATTTCAACATTCGCAATTGCCGGGTCGTACTCAGAGAGGTACTCTTTGAGATAGCCTACCAGCTGGTTTAGGGTGGTGCGCTCGCCATAAGCGGTATTGTATACGGTATTCACCGCCTCGGGGTTGACGCTTTCCATGGCCAGCAGGTTCATCTGGATCACATTGTCGATATAGGTGAAGTCGCGGCTATAATCACCATCGCCATTTATTACGGGCGACTCATGCGCTATCAGCTTCTTCACAAACAACGGGATTACCGCAGCATAGGCTCCGTTGGGGTCTTGCTTTCTTCCAAACACATTGAAATAACGGAGTCCAATGGTTTCAATACCGTATGTCCGTGAAAATACATCGGCATAGAGTTCGTTTACATATTTGGTGATGGCATAGGGCGACAGTGGCTTGCCAATAACATCTTCTACTTTGGGTAAAGATTTGCTGTCACCATAGGTGGAGGAGCTGGCTGCGTAGACGAAGCGTTCTACTCCTGCTGCATAGGCCTGAAAAACATCTT
>ENA-UOOM01001003-UOOM01001003.1-fermentation-metagenome-genome-assembly--contig:-NODE-1003-length-29013-cov-12.875820_pt1 | contig 29013 bp, 25 predicted proteins | sample MGYA00245781_ERZ724031 | MGnify/ENA primary metagenome ERZ724031 (study PRJEB28704, sample SAMN03018317) | fermentation metagenome | biome: anthropogenic terrestrial biome; feature: soil... | reverse complement strand
GTATAGGTATTGGAAAATCCACTTGCTTAATAAAAGCAATAAAGGATTGTGTAAATAAAGAAAACATACCATTTGAAAAGGTACTAAGAGCAATAACATGCAACCCGGCTAAAATTCTCAAGCTAAAAAATAAAGGCAGAATTACATCTCTATAACGTATGCGTTAACGGGCAGGCACCGATCCTTGTGGTGCTTTCCATCGGCGATATAAATGGTGTTATCAGTGAAGTTGAAATTTAAACATTGCAGATACCGCACCTCTTGTGGACGCATTCCGCAGGCATACTGTAAATGGAGAATGACTGGCACTATAAACCCACACAGAACGTTTTTTTCGCTGATAGGGTAGCAATCTGTCGCCTCAAAAAAATTTGTTAGTTCAACATTATGTATGGAGAATCTGTTTTGGGGCACCCGTTCAGAAGATAGTCTGCTATAGCGTTACCTACTCCCGGCGATAATTCCTTTTGAATACCCACAGCGGTTTTATCTTGGACTATACATTGATCATCTTACAATTCCAGTCGATTTCAATCCCTTTAGTTCTAAAATGTCCGCACCTTGAAGCAAGGCTTTATACCAAAAAACATTAGATCACAACAACTTGATATCTTCAAGTGTTTCAAATTAGCTATTTCGTGAATCTTTGATTTCTAAAAATGGGGAAACTTAAAAAATCATTAAAAATCATATATTGACAAAAAAAGAAAGTAGTGCTACAATATTATAAAACGTCATAACCGAATGCAGTTTGATGATGACGAATGCTAAAAACTATGAAAACTTTACAAGAAATGCGATACAAAAAGTTACTAGAAGTGTTTTGCGTCATTTAGAGCTACATTCTACATATAAAAAGATAATTGGCATTGGAAACTTTTTGTAATAATATATAAATATAATAATTTTAAAAGTGTGGGTATGTAAATGAAAAAAAATGAAGGTGTAATAATTCAATCAGTAATGCGTGCATTGAAAATTCTGCAATGTTTTAGGGGTAATACTGAAGAATTAGGAATTTTGGAAATTTCTGACTGTATAAATTTAAGCAAGAGTACAACATATGGTTTGGTAAATACATTAAAAACAACTGGATTTTTAGAGCAAAATATAAATAATAAAAAATACCGTCTTGGAATTGAGCTTTTTGAACTTGGAAATTTAGTTCAAAGTCGTATGGATTTAAGAGATGAAGCTAAGCCTTTCTGTAGAATGCTATCGGAAAAATATAATACAACAGTTCATTTGGCAGTATTCCATGGGGGTGATGTGATATATGTGGACAAATTAATTAATAATGATTTGCAAATAGTATCATCACAAGTTGGCATGAGAACTCCTATGTACTGTACAGGTGTCGGAAAAGGAATACTTGCTTATTTAGAGGATGAATATCTTGAAAAATATATATTTAGCAAACCTTTAAAAAAATTGACTAATAATACTATTACTACTAAAGAAAAACTAATTGAAGAACTAAAGGATGTTAGAAAAAAAGGATATGCAGTAGATGATGAGGAAATAGAAATGGGTTTAAGATGTATTGCGGCTCCTATTTTTAATAATATAGGCTATCCAATAGCGGCAATTAGCATTTCGGCTTCCTATAGAAAGATTCAAGATGAGATGATAGATATAATGGCAAAAGACGTTAAATACTTTGCTCAGAAAATTTCGGAAAGAATGGGTTGTAATGCTAATTAATAATATATGTGAATTTGAAGAATGAATAATCATTCTTCAAAAAATCATCATATACACGAATGCGGTTCGTTAATAGCGAAATGAGGTACAAAATGGAAGATATTAGAGACATAATATTTAAAGATATAAAGGAACAGGAATTTAAAGGAATATTAATACCTGAAAGTAATGGTTGCTTATCAGGTGTTAATTATGCCATTAGCTTGGCGAATGAAATTGGCATTAACATAGAATTTTATTATAAAGAAGGAAGTATTATTGAAAAAGGAAAGCCTATCGGAATTATAACAGCAACACCTAAAAATATGGCTAAAGCTGAAGAAAAGATTATTGGGTGTTTGGCAAAATTCTCCGGAATAGCTACAGCCGCGAAAAAGGCGGTTGATATAGCAAAAGGGGAAATGGAAATAGTAGCAGGTTCCTGGAAGAAATTGCCTCACCCTATAAAGGATGGCGTAAGGACAGCGATTGTATCAGGTGGTGCAACTTTCAGGATTTCAAATAATAAAATGATTTATATGGATAAGAATTACATTAAAATGCTAGGATCTATCATTAATGCACTTGAAGCTACTAAAGAATTCGAAGGCTATACCAGAGTGATACAAATTAAAGGAAAAGATAATTCTATTGAAAATGAAACTAAAATGGCTATAGAACATGGATGCGATTTGTTGATGGTCGATACAGGAAATATAGAAGATCTAACTAGATGTTTAAATTATGTTAATGAACTTGGGGCAAGAAATAAAGTAGAAATTGCATTTGCTGGTGGAGTTAAGATTGAAGATATAACAAAGCTTGCCGAGTTTGATATAGACAAACTGTGTATTGGTAAGGAAATAGTTGATGCTTTATTATTGGACATCAAATTAGATGTAATATAATGTATTTTAAGGAGTAAAAGCATGGGATTAAATTTACTAGAAAAAACAGAGCTTTGGATAAATAACATAACACTTAACAAATCAAACCTTACCTTGCTTGCTGAAACAGTTGCGGGAGTTTTGAAAATTGAAAAAAGCAAGGTATTGGTGGTAGATGTGCGCTCTAATCACATTACTCTGGATATCCTTGAAAAGGATATCCCTGAAGAGAAAATTATAGGCAAAGAGAAAAAAATATTAGAAGCGATTTCAGAAATAAACGGAGTTTTTGTAACAGAGGATACGTATATTCATTCTAACGGCATACTAGGGCTTATTTGTTTGGATGAAAATAATTCTGTTGAAATGAAGAATACAATTTCAAAAATGGTTAATGAAATTAAATATAAAATATCCAAACGTGCAATTGTCTTTCCAACGGGATTTGAGCTGGTGGATGGGTTAATAGAAGACACAAATACCCCTTACCTAAAGCAATTATTAGAAAATGAAGGTTATAAGGTTGATGTAGGTGACATTATAAGAGATGAAATTTATGATGTGGTAAACAAACTTTCTGACGCAGTATCAAAGGCATATGGACTAATAATTACTACAGGCGGAGTTGGGGCAGAGGATAAGGATAAGATGGTAGAGGGAGTATTAAGGATTGATCCGGATGCTGCCTCTCCGTATATTGTAAAGTTCCAACAGGGAACAGGGCGCCATGTTAAAGATGGCGTAAAAATAGCTGTTGGAAGTGTCGGTCCGTCCTTAATAGTATCAATGCCCGGTCCAAATGATGAAGTTAAGATTGCTTCAAGCGTGTTATTGCATTGTATAAAAAATAATTGCAATAAACAAGAAATAGCACAACAAATTGCCGGCACTTTAGCTGGCAGATTAGCTGATAAGAAATTTAACCATGATAAAAATCATAATAAGGAAGTATTAAATTATAAAAAGGAGAATTGAATATGGATCACAAGAAGGTAGCGGAAAGGCTATTTCAAGCAGAAAAGGGAACGCATCAAATTGATAGAATAACTGATCAATTTACTGATATGACTGTTGAAGATGCATATGCTATTCAATTAGAAAACATTTCAAAAAAAGTATTAGAAGGTGAAAAGGTTATAGGACTGAAAGTTGGATTAACAAGCAAAGCGATGCAGAATCTTCTCGGAGTCAGCGAACCTGATTATGGGCACCTAACAAACAATATGTTATTAAATGAGGGAGAATATTGTCAAATTAAAGATTTAATACAGCCAAAAGTGGAAGGAGAATTAGCGTTTTGCCTAAAAAAACCATTGAAGGGTCCAGGGGTGACAATAGCAGATGTGTATAATGCGACGGGTTGGGTTGTACCTGCTATAGAAATTGTAGACAGTCGTATAAAAGACTGGAAAATAAAATTATTTGATACGATAGCAGATAATGGCTCAAGTGCAAAATTTGTATTAGGGAATAGGATGACAAAAATTAGTGATATTGATATGCGTTTAGTTGGAATGATGTTGGAAAGAAATGGTGAAGTTGTAAGTACTGGTACAGGTGCGGAAGTTTGGGGGAATCCTGCAGCAGCAGTTGCTTGGCTTGCAAATAAGCTTTCCGATTTTGGCATTGAACTTAAAGAGGGTAATATTGTTTTATCTGGAGCTGTAACAGCTGCAGTATCGGCTGAAGCAGGCGATGTATTTACTGTAAGCTTCCATGGAATGGGAAGTGTATCGGTAAAGTTTATATGATTATTTATATGTATAAGGAGGTCCAGAATTGAAAAGAGTTACATTATTAGCAAAGGTCAACAATGATAAATGTATAGGATGCAGAATTTGTTCGAAGGTTTGCCCGGTACTGGCGATAACAATCGAAAATAAGAAGGCAATCGTAAATGAAGAAGAGTGCAGGGCATGTGCCAATTGTGAGCAAAGGTGTCCGCAATACGCAATAGAAATGGTAAAACGTGAAGTGGTTCTAGAAGTAGGATTAGATGTATCAAAATTTAACCAAGAAGAGATTAGAGAAATATGCGAAAAGGCACACCTAAATCCTGAACAGGTTATTTGTTATTGTGTAGGTACTAGAGCAGAAGAGGTCGCAGCAGCAATATTAAATGGGGCTACAACCCCCGAGATGGCATCTTCAATGACCGGCGTCAGAACCGGATGCACCATTGAATGTATAGAACCTATTTTAAGATTAATGCTTGCGGGAGGGAATGAAATTATTCCTGTAAAAGGTGGTTGGCAGTGGTATGGAACAACTCCTACTGCATGGACAATTTCTGAAGATGTCAAAAAAAAATATAATGATAGAGGATTTTACTTTGAGGAAGATAAAAAGCTTCTTGATAGAATAGTTGCCACTCGTGTTGAAAACAAAGGAGGTAAAGAATATGATGTATAATACTATTACCCCAATAGCAGCAAAGCAATCTCAATACGGAATTGATCCTTCTTGTGTTAATAAACGTGCTGCTGAATTACCAAATATGGTATCGGTTAAGTTAAGAGACTTATTTCCCGATTTACCGGACATTATTTTCCCTGCTGATGAGAACGGCATAAAAAATGTACGAGCAGCAGCTACAGAGTCTCTTTTAAAAGTTGATATGAGTATGATTAAGTCCGGTGATTCTGTTAATGTATTAGCATCCCATCACGGTTTCACACTATTTGGAGGCGAACCATACGCAGAATTACTAAAAGCAATTAAAGATGTTGTAACAGAAAAAACGGGTTGCACGGATATTCGTCTTCGTGCCGGGGTAGGTATGAGATTCCGTGAAACAGAAGAATATATAAAACATTATGGTTTAGATACGTATTATAATGGAAAAGCTATTGGTTTGGCACCTGTTGATGAAGGTATTCCAATAGAAACAGAAATTGGAATTCTATATGGTTTAAAAAGAATATATGATGCAAATTGGATTATTCATGCCCATCACACAGACGTGCGAGAAGTACATTTTCACAGGCAAATCGATAAGGCGGTAAAACCTTTTGCAATGTCATATGCAAGAATTGAATCAAGAAGTACTTACCATCAAAACTTAGGTCCACGTGCTGCTAACTTTGTTGCAAGAGCAATATTTGATTCTGAATTCGTACAAAGCAAGTTTGCTTTTGCATCATTCCTTGATGTAGGACCACATGGAATAGTTGGAGTAGATTCAGATAATGATTTATATGCTTTAAATGATAGAGCAACTTTTATAGGTTGTCAGCGTTATGGTAAGATTATGACCTTATTCGGCGAAATAGATGAGTGTATAGCCGTACTTGACTTTCCTTGTCCAGTGCCATATGTTTTTTCAGCCGGAGTTATATATGCAAACTTTGTTGGTGCAAATACAGATTTATATGACTTGGAAAAGCCACTCCCTGCATATACATGGTATACAGAAGCCTTTTACAAAAAAAATGGGAAGCCAATTTTAGAGGAAATACCACCTTTAAATCCTGCAATAAAGGCGTGTGTACACAATTACGCATGGTTGGGATATCCATCAGCGTTTTTTGCTGAAAACATTCCTACAATTGTTGTAGGTCATGAGCAAAGTGAATTATTTGACACAGACCCTCTTAATATGAAATACATGGACTATGCAACAGAAATAAAAACATTAGAAGGTGCCATGAACTTCGCGTATCGTACTTCAAGAACTGATAAAGTGATAGTATTTGATGGAGCAATGTCGGGTATTAATGTTAGTGAGCCATTGGCTAAATATCTTATTGGTAAAGCACCGATAGTAAGCAAAAGAGTTGATGAAGAGCTTCTTCCAAAATGGTTAAAACAAAGAGGAGTTGATTTGTCAATTTTGGAGGAATTAACTAAATAAAATAGAGGTTACTGAAAAGGGAATTATTACAAAAGAAAACACTAGTGGTATAGAAGTTAAATGAGAAAATACTTGCATAGTAAAGGTGCATTAGTAGCAAAATCTCAAGATTTGATGACAATTTTGATTCTGGAGCATCATTTAAGTTTGTTGGTTTTGGCGGAACAGTAACATCAAAAATAATAGCTTAATGGTTAACTTAGTTACTGGGGTTAATTGGACGGCAGAGGAGTTATTAAAGATATGGGGAAAGAATATTTAACACAAAACGTATTTTTAATATTTAATGTGGCATTAATTGAAAGGATGATATTATTCCACAGAGGTTTATTAAAGTAAAAAAATAGTGGAGGTTTTGCGGAAGATTCATCTCCATTAAATGAAATGCTTGAAGATCACTAACATTAAGGGGGTGGGACAATGTGGGCATTCCAAATGAACAAAAAATAAAACAATTAAAGTTTTTCAAAAGTTTATGAGAAATATTACCGATAAAAACATATAAAAGGAGAATTTAATGAATTATAAGTCATTGCGTGAATGGATTAATATTCTTGAAAATGCCGATATGCTAAAACATGTTAAGAAAGAAGTGTCTTTAGAATATGAAATAGCCGCAATAGGCAAAATAGCATGCGGTAAATATGCACTGATTTTTGATAATCCTAAAGGAAGTAATATTCCTGTTGTTACTGGGTTAACAGGGTCAAGAGAAATGTTATCTAAAGCATTAAATGTACCAGTACCAGAATTGGCTTCTTATTTTGAAAAGGCTCAGTCAAATCCTGGCGGTTATAAGTTAATACATAAAAGCGAATCGCCGGTTAAAGAAGTAATTACAAAAGATGTTAATTTGCACAACCTTCCAATTCCAATTCATCATGAAAAAGATAGTGGACAATATATTACTTCTGGTTTAGTAGTAGCTAAAAATCCTGAAACGGGAGAAAGAAACGTTTCAATACATAGACTTCAGGTTACTGATAAGAATCATTTAGGAATACTATTGCTACCAAGACATCTAATGCATTTTCAGCGTTTGGCTGAAGATAAAAATCAACCATTGGAAATAGCAATTGTTATAGGATTAGATCCAGTGGTAATGTTAGCATCCCAAGCATTGACACCATTGGGGCAGGATGAATTTTGTATAGCTAGTGCACTTTATGGAAACCCTATTGAGCTTGTTAAATGTGAAACTGTTGACATTGAAGTACCAGCACATGCTGAGATTGTACTTGAAGGATTAATTCTACCGAATATTAGAAAACCGGAAGGCCCGTTTGGCGAATATCCTAAGTACTACGGACCACAAGGTGACCGTGAATATATTGAAATTAGATGTATGACAACTAGAAAAAATCCAATATATCAAACTATTGTTCCAGCTACTGATGAACACCTTCTATTAGGAGCTGTACCAAGAGAAGGCGGAATACTACAAATAGTTAAAAATGCTGTTCCTACTGTAAGTGCAGTTCATTTAACACCAGGTGGCACTGGTAGATATCACCTTGTAATTCAGATGGAAAAGAAAAATGAAGGTGAAGCAAAAAATGCTATATTTGCTGCTTTTGGTAGCAGCCAAGAAGTAAAACATATTGTTGTTGTAGATAAGGACGTTGATATATTTAATCCTATTGAGGTAAATTGGGCAATAGCTACACGTTGCCAAGCTTCAGAAGATGTATTTATTATTAAGGATGCATGTGGCAATAAACTTGATCCCTCATCTAAAAACGGAGTAAGTGATAAGATGGGTATTGACGCAACAATTCCTCTTTCTTCACCTAAAGAAAAGTTTGAAAAAATTAGAATTCCAAATGAAGAAAACATAAATCTTGAACAATATATAGAATAATTTTTATCTTGTTAAATATTCTAAAGGTATGTTTTTCGATAAATCTATACGCTTAATATAAGGAGGTCATCTATAGTGATTGAAGTAAAAATTGATGTGTTTTTTAATCCAAGAGGTGTAGCAGTTGTTGGTGCCTCGGATAAAAAAGGGAACCCTAATAATCAAATATTCAAGTATTCTAAGGAAGTGAGTTTAAATGGAAAGGTATTTCCTGTTAATCCAAAAGCTGAAAGTATAGAAGGAGTAAAAGCTTTTAAAAGTTTAATAGATATACCAGAACCTGTTGATCTAATTGTAATGGCAGTTGGTTCAAAGAGCGCGATAGCTATAGCAAATGATATTAAGAAACGTCGTGAAATTAGAGGAGATGCTGGCGCTGTTGTTATAGTATCAGCCGGTTTTAAAGAAGTAGGTACTAAAGAAGCTATAGACCTACAGGATGAAATGATATCAATAATGAAATTATCAGGTGCAAGAGTTATTGGACCAAACTGTCAGGGAGTTGTAGATTTATATCATGGCATTAATACTACATTTAGTGTTCCTCCTGATACAGCAAAAGGCGGGGTTTCAATAATAAGTCAAAGCGGTGCCTTTGCAACATCATTCCTTAGGTGGGCAAAAGAACATAAGCTTGTAGGTGTAAATAAATTTGTTACATTAGGGAATATGGCAGATGTTGATGTAACAGAAATATTAGAATTCATGGGCAACGATGAAAAAACGAAGGTTATTTCCCTATATCTTGAAGGAACAAAAAATGCAAGATCACTAATTGAAACTGCAAAAAAAGTTTCAGCTAAAAAGCCTATTGTTGCAATAAAAGCAGGAAGAACCTCCCTAGGTTCAAATGTAGCTCATAGTCATACTGCTTCAATAGCGGGTGATGATTCTGTATATGATGGTGCTTTCCTTCAGGCAGGAATTTTACGTACTAACTCTATTGCAGAGTTTTATCATTCATCAAGAGCATTTGATAAAATGCCAATTCCTAAAGGGAATAGGATTTGTTTACTAACAGTAGTTGGAGGCCCAAGCACAATATGTGTTGATGCATTAGTAGCTAGTGGAGAAGTTCAATTGGCCCATTTAAATGATGAACTAAAGAAAAAAATAAAAAACATATTAACTCCAAGTGCAAATGTTGGAAATCCTGATGGATATATTGATATGACAGCTTCAGTTAATCCTAGTATGCACAAAGAGATATTAAGCTTATTAATGAATGATGATACAATCGACGGAATATTATTTCTTACAACTCCTCCTGGATTTATTTCAGATGATGATATGGCTCAAGCAATTATCGAAGGCTATAATTCAGTTTCAGATGAAAAGAAAAAACCATTATTATCAGTATTCATGGCTGGAAATGATGTTGCAAGATGCAGACGTACTTTAGAAGAAAACAATTTACCAACTTTTGAATACTCTGATGATGCAGCAAGAGTTATGTTAAATATGGTCAGATATAGTCAGTATCTTCAAAGAAATAAATAATGGGAGGATTTGAAATGAAAAAACTTTTCGCAAAAAGAATAAAAGATGGATATACAATTTTACCTGAACTGGAAGCACATAAAGTATGTGATGCATATGGAATTAAATGTCCTCCTACACAACTTGTTACTAATAAGGAAGAATGTATTGAAGTTGGAAATAGAATTGGATATCCGGTTGTAATTAAAATTTTTTCCAAACAAATTATACATAAATCCGAAGCTGGAGGCGTTGTTATAGGTATAAAAGATAAAGAACAATTAGCTCAAGCATATGACAACATGGTAAATACAGCTAAAGAAAGGTTTCCAAAGGCTGTTATTGAAGGTGTTATTGTCCAAAAAATGATGGACAAAGGTGTTGAAACTATTATTGGAGGATTTAAAGACCCTCAATTTGGTCCAGTAATTATGTTCGGTATGGGCGGAATATATGTTGAAGTATTTAAAGATACTGCTTTCAGACTTGCTCCAATCGATAAGGAAGAAGCAAAAAGACAAATTGAGCAAACAAAAATTTACAAAGTATTAAAAGGTGTTCGTGGTCAAAAACCTTGTGATATAGAATCTTTATCTGAAACTGTTGTAAATGTGGCAAATTTATTATCATCAAACAAAGAGATAAAAGAAATAGATTTAAATCCCGTTATTTGCTATCCAAATGGATGTGTAGCAGTAGATTCACGTATAGTTCTTGGTACAGTTGAATAAGTAATATAAATATTAAATATTTATAGCTTAATAATATATCTACAAATTATTTTATAAAGGAGATTAAAAATGAGCGAAATTAGATTGCATGGTAGAGGTGGACAAGGTACTGTTCTTGCTGCTGAAATGCTGGCAAACGCATTTGTTTTAGGCGGATATTACGCTTCGGTTTTTCCATCATATGGTATAGAAAGAAGGGGTTCAGCTGTTATGGCTTTTGCAAGATACAGCAAAAATCCAATCAGAGAAAAAACCAAAGTGTATGAACCAGAAATATTATTGATTTTAGATCCTGCTCTTGCAGAAAAAGATAGTGTGTATGAAGGGTTTAAGCCAGGTGGGACCATAGTGGCTAGTACAAAGTGTCTCGAACATATTTTGACGAAAAATGTTAAGCCCAAGTTAATAGGAATTGTTGATGCCAAGACAATTGCACTAGAAGATATTGGAAGGGATATTCCAAATACTATTATGCTAGGCGCATTTGCAAAAACTACAGGATTGGTGAGATTAGAAGATTTAAAATGGGCAGTTGAACAGAATTTTACAGGAAAAATTTTAGAAAAAAATCTTAGTGCCCTAGAGCATGGATATAATGACACACAAATATCAACTTATGATATAGAAATAAAAGAAGATAACAAGAAAATAATATTTGAAATAGAGAGAACGTCATGCAATATTCCAACATCGTGTAATTTTGAATCTGCTTGGATTGATAGTGATAAGGGGTATGCTACTATTAAAACAGGTGAATGGCGTTTAGTAAGACCTGTTTTTGACAAAGATAAATGCATTAAGTGCGGTATGTGCGCTGTTTATTGCCCTACTGGATGTGTAAAAGAAGTTGACAATGCTTATATCCCTGATTATGAATATTGCAAAGGTTGTGGGATCTGTGCACATGAATGCCCTGTACATGTAATAAATATGAACAAAGAGGAGGAATTTTAAGTGATTAAGGTATTAAGTGGTAACAAAGCGGCAGCGCATGGTGTAAGACTAGCTAAACCTGACATTATAGCAGTTTATCCAATAACACCGCAAACTCCGTTAGCCGAAGAATTAGCTAAATTTCATTCTCAGGGTTTGATAGATAGTGATATGATTGAGGTTGAAGGCGAACATACTGCAATGAGTGCTATCACAGGTGCGTCCGTTGCAGGAGCACGTGTCTTTACAGCAACATCATCTTGGGGTCTTGCATATATGAATGAACCATTTATGTATTGTGCAGGATCAAGAGTACCGGCTGTTATGGTTGACGTAACAAGAGAAACTCCTTCGATGCGTGGAGTTGGGGGTAGTCGTCAAGATATTATGAGTATAAGAGATTCTGGATGGATTCAGATTGAACCCGAGAATTGTCAAGAAGTGCTTGACTCTGTAATAATGGCTTATAGATTGGCTGAAGACCCGGATGTTTTATTCCCGGTTGTTGTTGCATATGATGGATTCTTCTTATCACATCAATATGAACGAGTTGATGTTCCGGAACAAGAATTAGTTGATAAATTTCTTGCTCCAGTTTCTGAGGTAAAAAGAACTACTTTAGAAGTAGGAAGAAAATTGCAATACAGTGTTAGTATAGCAGGTAAAGATTTTGCAAAATATAGATATAAAACGCTTAATGATTTCGAAAAAGTTAAAGAAAAGATTAAACAAGTTGAAAAAGAATTCTTTGAAATTTTTGGTCGTGAATATGGTGGCATGGTTGAACAATATAGGGCTGATGATGCAGACATTCTTTTCCTTACTTCAGGTAGCTGTAGTGGAACTATAAAAACAGTTGTTGATAAAGTAAGAGAACAGGGCTTAAAGGTTGGATTAGCTAGAATAAGAATATTTAGACCTTATCCGAGAGAGGAATTAGGTGAAATAATTAATGGTAAAAAGGCTATTTGTGTAATTGATAGAAGTATTTGTCTGGGATGGAATTGTGGACATTTATATATGGAAGCTAAAGCTGTCCTATCTGATATAAGCAATCCACCTAAAATGATAGATTTTATTGATGGATTATCAAATCTCGACATTACAATAGAACATATAGAAAAGGCATTGGCTATTACCCTTGCTGCATTAGAAGGCAAGGACGTGCAAGAGACAAATTGGCTTATATGGGAATAAGGAGGGCAAGTGATGACTATGAATCAAGTAAAAATCAAGGATTTAAAAAATATAGAAGATGTAATATCTCCTGGCGTACAGTTTTGTCCAGGATGTACCATGGAACTGCTGGCTAGAGTTGTACTTAAACTTTTAGGTGATGATGTAGTAATGTTTGGTGGACCAAGTTGTGCTGTATTTAGTAATAGGGGTAAGTTTGCATACTATGGGACTCTTATGACAAATATTGCTTCAAGTGCCACAGGCGTATCAAGAGCTTTTCGTAGACAAGGAAGAGACACAATATGTTTGGCACTGGCTGGTGATGGTGCAACGGCTGACATTGGATTTGGCGGGCTATCTGCAGCAGCTGAACGTGGAGAGCATATTCTTTATATATGCTATGATAATGAAGCATATATGAACACAGGAATTCAGCGTAGCGGAACTACTCCTTTTGGGAGCTGGACAAATACAACTCAAATTGGCGAGCATGATAGGGGAAAAAGTGTTGACGCAAAAAACGTTCCTTTATTAATAGCACAACATAATACAGCATATACAGCTACCGCAAATCTTGGTTATATGCAAGATTTAGTGAATAAAGTATTAAAAGCAAAAGAAGCTGTAAAAAAAGGATTTGCATATATTCATGTGCTATCCCCATGTACAGTTGGTTGGCAATATTCTTCAGATAAGGGTATTGAGGTTTCCAAGATTGCTGTTAATACAAATTATTTCCCACTATGGGAGGCAGAATACGGTAATTATAAACTTACCCATATTGAAAAGGAACGTAAACCAATTAGTGAATATACTAAACATATTAAGAAATTTGCTCATATGACTGAAGAAGAGCTATCAATGTTACAGTATTATGTTGACAAGAAATATCAAAAAATTGAAAACCTTGTCGATAAAAAATAAAGAGGAGGATTCATAAATGAAAAAAAACAAAGTTATAACATTATTATTGATTGCATTATTGTTAGTAAGTTTTTTAGTAGGTTGCCAAGATACTAATCCTCAACCGAATGGTACAAATGAAGCAAATAAAGCAGGAGAACAGGAAACAGCTAAAAGTGAAGGATTGCAAAAGGATTTTAAATTTGCATCTATGTCAGTAGGTGGTTCTTGGTACATTTATGGAGTTACAATTGCTGATATTATGAAAGGGGCAATTCCTGGCTCTGTAACTGATGTTTTACCTTATCAAGGCGGTATTGGTAACCCAATTTTAGTTGGAAGCGGCGATGCAAACATAGGACTATCTTTCAGTTCTGCTCAAAACTGGGCGTATAATGGTAAAGTTGATTATGAAGGTCAACCAATGAAAAACATTAGAGCACTTGTAGGTGGATTAAGCCGTCCTTACAGAATAGGTGTGATGGTTAGAGAAAATTTAGGTATAAACTCAATTGAAGAGTTAATCGAAAAACAAGCTAAAGTTCGTTTGATTACAGTACAACCTGGTGGGCTTGGTGAAACCATGGCTAGACAGGTGTTGGAAGCCTATGGAGTATCATATGAAGATATAAAATCATGGGGCGGTACTGTAAATAATGTTGATTTATCCGTTGCTGTAAGCCAGTTGAAGGATGGACAAGCTGACATTTTTATTCATAATGTTAGTTACCAACAACCTGATATCACTGAAATGTGCTTAAGAGGCGGTATAAAATTCCTGCCTATTGGAAAAGAACAAAGAGAATATCTTAGCAAAGAATACGGTCATGTAAACAATGTTTATGTAGAAAAGGATGAGTTTGTAGGAGTTGAAGAAGATGTTGTAACTATTGGCTATCCTACAGGCATAATTGTAAATGATTTGATGAGTGATGAGACAGCTTATACAATAGTTAAGGCAATATGCGAAAATACTGATAAGTTAGCAGCAGCTCATGCAAGCCTAAAAGATTTCGACCCAACTAAAGCAGGTAATGAAGCTTTAAATGGATTTATCCCTCTTCATCCAGGTGCTGAAAAATATTATAAAGAAATGGGTTATATAGATCAATAATAGTAGAAGAGGCGATATTATGAATAAACATTTTGGTTTTGTAGGATTTGGCGAGGCGGCATTTAATATATGCAAAGGCTTTAAAGAAGAAGGAATCAAAGGCGTAAAAGCCTTTGATGTCCTCCTTGTAAATGAAAAAGGCGAAGAGGTTGTAAAAAAGAGGTTATTGGAAACAAATGTTGAGCCTGTTAACTCAATAAAGGAATTAGTAAATAGTTGTGAAATTATATTTTTAGCTGTTCCTGCAAAGTTTGCAAAAGATGTTGCAGAAAATGTATTGAACTTCATAACTAAAGATAAGATTCTAATTGATATAACAACTAATAGGCCTAATATTAAAAAAGAAATAGGTGATACATATCAAGGTAAAGATATGTTATATGTAGATGCTTCTGTTATGGGTGCGGTACCGTTATACAAACATAAAACACCAACATTAGTATGCGGAAATGGTGCAAAAAAAATGGTTGATATATTAACTCCAATTGGAATGGATTTGACTTATGTTGGAGAAGAAGCAGGCCGTGCGGTAATGATGAAATTAACAAGAAGCATCTTTATTAAGGGTGTAGAAGCTTTAACACTTGAAATGTTATTAACAGCAAAAAAACTTGGAATTGAAAAAGAAATTATGGAAGGACTTCATAAATCTTTTGAAATCCAAGGTTTTACTAAAATGGTTGGTCAGCTTGTGATAAGTAATTTAGTTCATTCTAAAAGAAGAGCTGTTGAAGCAGAAGAATGTGCTGAATTAGAAAAAGAATTAGGATTTGATCCTATAATGATTGAAGCTGCACAAAAGAAGCTTGAATGGTCAGCAACTTTAGGATTTTCACAGTTAGAGGAATCAAAAAATTGTAAAACCTTACAAGACTTATATGAAATTTGGGAAAATAACAAATTATGTTAGTCTTAAAAACAAGAGAAGGGAAGCATATTTATTATGGAAAAAATTAAAACAGAGTGGCAAAAGTATGTAACTATTATTATTGCATTATGCTTGTTTGTTTTTCAAATGTTAGCAATGTCATTTGCTAAAATACCTGTAATGGCTCATAGAATGATATTTCTAGCATTGGTGCTAATATTAGTTTACATCAAAAAGCCTAAAAACTTATATGAAAAAATAACTAATTATATATCATTACCATTTTTATTGCTCATTATTGTGTACGTCGTATTTAATAGTCAACGAATAGCTACAAGAATAGTATTTGTTCATCCTCTTTTATTCGTTGACAAGTTAATAGGAATTTGTCTTATTGTATTATTATTAGAAGCAACAAGAAGAATAGGTGGTAATGTATTATTCGGACTTGTTTTATTCTTTGTTGGATATGGCTTTTCAGGTAAATATATACCCGGCCCGCTTTCTCACAGCGGATTTACTGTTAAGACATTTATTGAGTCAAATTTTATGTCTACAGGAGGAATTTTCGGTTCCCCAACCGGTGCGGTAATTGAGTATGTATTTTATTTTTTACTATTTACAGCTTTTTTAGAAGTCAGTGGCGGAGGAAAACTTTTTATAGATGTCTCTTTAAAAGTTGCCGGAAGATCAAGGGGAGGAACAGCAAAAGCAGCTGTAATTGCAGCAGGTTTAATGGGTATGATAAGCGGCAGTGCTGTAGCAAATGTTGTTGCTGTGGGTTCCCTTACAATACCCATTATGAAAGAAAATAACTTTGATGCTGATGTTAGTGGAGGTATTATGGCCGCGGCTTCAACCGGTGGCCAATTAATGCCTCCAATAATGGGCGCTGCCGCATTTGTAATGGCAGAAACCATTGGAATATCATATGGAAAGATTGCAATAGCAGCAACATTACCAGCACTTTTTTATTACTTAGGAATATATATTATGGTTGATATGTATGCTCAAAAAAATGGGCTAAAAGGTTTATCTAAGGACAAACTTCCAAATTTAAAAGAATCGGTAAAAACATACGGGTTAATGATGATTCCTTTAGTTGTACTTATTTATTATATAGCAATTGGAAAGTCAATTATGACATCATGTTTAAACAGTACAGTCTTACTTATAGCACTAAGTTTAGTACGCAAAGAAACAAGAATGCTGCCAGGAAAAATTTTGAAAGCTCTTGTATTGACAATTAAAGGCCTTCCATCAATTACCGTTCCTTGTGCCGCAGCTGGGATAATAATATCTACAGTAATTTCCTCAAGTCTTGCCACAAAATTTAGTAGCGTCTTTGTAGCAATATCTCAAGGAAATATTATGCTTAATCTAATAGCAACAATGGTTGTATGTATAATATTAGGAATGGGTATGCCTACAATATCTTCATATATTATTGTTTCAATGCTACTAGTACCAACGATAGTAGGATTAGGAATACCTGTATTGGCTGCTCATATGTTTGCATTCTATTTTGCATTGTTATCATTTGTTACACCTCCGGTAGCATTATGTGCATATACAGCAGCCGGAATTTCAGGATCTGATCCAAGTAAGACAGGATGGAAGGCATTTAAATATACTTTTGCAGGTTTTATTGTACCATTTATATTTATATTCGATCAAGCTCTACTTATGGAAGGTAATCCTTTAAATATTATTTGGGATGTAGTAACTACAATATTAGCAACATGGGTTTTGGCTGGAGCAATTCAAGGATGGTACTTTACAAAAGCTTCTAAATTATGGAGAGCTATTGGATTAATTAGTGCCTTATTAATGATAACTCCTTCAGAGACTCAAGATATGATTGGATTAGTATTAGCAGTAATAGTCTTAATTGCATCTTTCAGAAAAAGAAAGGTAAGTTTAGCAGAATCTGAGGAAATTGCTTAGTAAAATTTGAAAGGAAGATAAAAATGAATGAAGAAAAGCAAATAGTAATAATGAAAGATGAACTAAAGGCTGAGGTAGTTTATCTACTAAAAAAGGTTGGGGTTCCTGAAGAAGATGCAGAAGTTACTGCTGAAGTTATGGTAGAAACAAATTCAAAGGGAATAGAATCACATGGTGTTAGATGGTTAGATATATATTTAAAGAGAATTATAGCAGGCGGTGTAAGTCCAGTAACTAAAATAGATGTTGTTAAAGATAAGGGGAGCCTTTTAATTTTAGATGCAAATAATGGTCTTGGACAAGTTGCAGCGACTAAAGCTGTTGAAATGGGTGTAAAAAAGGCTAAAGAAAATGGGGTATCTTTTGTTGCAATAAGGAACTCAAATCATTTTGGTGCTACTGGATATTATACAGAATTAGCTTCAAAACAAAATGTCATTGCTTTTGCTGCAACTAACAGTACGCCACTTATGGCACCATGGGGCGGAGTTGATCTGTGTATTGGAACAAATCCGCTATCATATGCTTTTCCAACAAAGGATATTCCTATAGTAGTAGATATGGCAACTACAACATTAGCTAGGGGTAAGGTTTTCATAGCAGCACGAAAGGGGGAGCCTCTTCAGGAAGGCACTGCATTAAATAAAGAAGGTGCTCCAACAGTGGATGCTAAAGAAGCATTAGAGGGGGTTCTTCTTCCTGTGGGGGGGCCTAAAGGTTTTGGATTATCTCTTATGATTGATATATTAAGCGGTATTTTGACTGGATCTAATTATGGGGCACATATTACATCTCTATTTGGAGATGTTAAAACATCTCAAAACATTGGACACTTTGCATATTTTTTAAATATCGAAGATTTCATGGATTTAGATGAGTACTTTGAAAAAATTGAAGATAACAAGAAGATAATGAAAAATTCCAAATTGGCTCAAGGATTTAATAAAATATTCATGCCTGGTGAAATTGAAGCTGGAATAAGTGAAAGAAGCTTAAAGGAAGGTATTTCAATACCAGAGCCAACGATGAAGGTAATAAATGAATGGAAACAAAAATTATTATAAGTCAGCTTAAATACAAAATAATTATAAAGAAAATTATTTGAAGGTTCTGAGATATAATATTCTCAGAACCTTTAAGTAAAATTTTCGTATGCATTTGAAGAGTGTATAAGTATAATAATTTTAAAAATAAGGGTCATTAAATGTTAAGGGTTCTTAGAAAAATATTTATAAAATGATACAAAGATATGGAGTTAGTATGATACAACTATCTTTACAACATAAGTCAGGTTTATTATTTACATTAATTATTATTATATTTTTAGGGATACGTTCTGGAAAAAAAGTTAAAAATGCATCTGATTTTTCTACGGGTGGGAAAAGTGCAAATACAGCATTAGTATCAGGGGCTCTTATAAGCACTTTAATTGGTGGTTCATCAACTATCGGAACAGCGCAACAGGCATATATGCGTGGTATTTCAGCCCTATGGTTTACAATCGGGATGGGCATTGGATGCATCTTATTCGGTTTAATATTTGTAAAACCGTTAAGAAATAGCAATTGTTCAACAATTCAGCAAGTAATATCTAAAGAGTATGGAACACTGTCTGGAGTAATAGCATCTGTTTTAAGCTCTTTAAGTATAATAATTAATATTGTCGCACAAATTCTTTCTGCAAATGCTCTTATGACTACAATATTTGGTTTTACTACAACACAAAGTATAATAATAACAATAATATTCATGTTTTTTTATATAATTTTTGGAGGTGTTTTGGGTACAGGAATTCTAGGCAATGTTAAGTTGATATTAATTTATATTACAATAGTATTTGGAACTTCTGCAATATATAAGTTCAGTGGAGGTATAAGCAATATTTATTATTCTTTGCCGTCAGATCCCTTTTGGAATATGTTTTCTAATGGATATGGAAAATCAATTGGTTCTGTTATTTCCGTTATTGTAGGTGTTATATGTGGTCAAATCTATGTACAAACCGTTTTGTCGGGTAAAGACGATAAAACTGCAAGAAATGGGGCAATTATTGCTGGGTTATTACTTCCTCCTGTGGGATTAGGAGCTACATTAATAGGCATGTTTATGAGAATCAATTACCCGTATATTGATTCTAGTCAGGCATTTCCGCTATTTGTAATAAACCATATGCCACATATATTAGGTGGTGCTGTATTAGCAACATTGTTAATTGCTTTAGTGGGCACTGGTTCCGGGATGGCATTAGGTTTTGGAACAATGATGACCAAAGATCTTTACAAGAAATTTATTAATTACAATATTAATGGTAAAACAGAACTTATTATAAATAGAATATCTATAATAATAGTGTTTATAATTTCCGCATTATTATCAAGCGCTAATTATAATTCAACAATTATATCATGGAGTTTTTTAGCAACCGGTATAAGAGGAACGGTTTTATTCATACCTGAAGTGTGTTCTTTATTTTTAAAAGATAAAATCGATTCAAAATTTATTGTAGCATCATGCGTTATAGGTGTTATATCTTATCTGGCAGGCGAATTCTTTATAAATCTTAGTTTTGACCCACTTATTCTTGGAATAGGATCTTGTGCTTTTATATCGTTAATAGGTGCCATAGTTAAATATAATGAGAATAAAAATATATCCCAATTTTATTGATGATTTTTACTTTAAATGAAAAACTTCATTAAAACAATAATGGATTTTCCTATTAATATAAAAGGGGCTTGGGGCTTATCAAAAACACCTTCAACTATAAGTTTTAGTAAATGCTAAACGACTTGATTGGTAAGAAAAATAGCAAAAGAAAAATATAATGACAGATTAAATAAACGGAGGGGAGAAAAATTACAGAATTAAATATGGTTGACTTTATTCAGAGTTGTATTGAACGAGCTAAAATTGCTCAGGCTGAGTTTGAAACATGGTCCCAAGAGCGTGTGGATGAAGCAGTACGTGCTATAGGCAAAGCAGTGTATGACAATGCTGAGAAATTGTCAGAGCTTGCAGTTAACGAAACGGGAATGGGTTTATATGAGGATAAGATTCAAAAAAATCAGGGTAAACCTAAAGTTGTATGGCAAAAGCTAAAAGGTATTAAAAGTCGTAATATAATTAAGTATATCCCTGAAGAAGGACTTGTAGAAATAGCTAAACCGGTGGGTGTTATAGCAGCTGTCACACCTGCAACAAATCCAACAATGACTGCAGCTCAAAATTCTATGATCGCTCTCAAAGGGGGCAATGCAATAATAATATCACCTCATCCTCGTGCTAAAAAATCCGGAGGAGAAGTAGTAAATTATATGCGTGAAGCATTAAAGGCAGTTAAAGCCCCTGCTGATTTAATTCAGATATTACCAGAACCGACAAATGAGATTACTCAGACATTAATGAAAATGTGTGACATAACTGTAGCCGCGGGAGGAAAATCAATAGTTAATGCCGCTTATTCATCAGGGAAACCATCATTTGGTGTTGGACCTGGCAATACCCAGTGTGTTGTGGATAGAGATGTAAAGATTCATGATTATATTGATATGGTTGTTAAGGGAAGAACCTACGACAATGGAATACTTTGCACCTGTGAGCAATCTTTAATTGTTCCGACAGAACAGCTTAATGATGTAATTAATGCTCTTGTTGATAGGGACGGTTACTATGTCCAAGGTCAAGACATTGATAGATTTCGTGAAGCCTTATTCCCTAATAATTCAATTAATCCTAAAGTGATAGGTCGTCCTGTATATGAAATCGGCAAAATTACAGGAATTGATGTACCGAAGGATAAGAAATTTATTTTTGTAATATCAGAGAAATATGGAAAAGAAGAACTGTTTTCAAAGGAGAAACTGTGCTCAGTTTTAAATATTATCGCCTATGATAAATTTGATGAAGCTATTAACATAGCTAAAACAAATTTATTATATGAAGGCGAAGGACATTCGGCTGTCATTCATTCTAACACTAAAGAAAACATTGAGAAGCTATCAGTCACTTTACCTGTTTCACGTGTTGTTGTGAATCAGCAGGGTTCAAATGGCCTGGGAGGTGCGCTATATAACGGACTTAATCCAACTGGAACATTAGGATGCGGTAGCTGGGGTAATAACAGCTTATCTGAAAACCTATGGTGGCATCATCTTGTTAATATAAGCCGTTTAGCATATGTTAAAAAGGATATTAAAATTCCCACTGATGAAGAAATTTGGAACTAAAACATAGTGCATTAATAAAATTATATATTATAAAAATTCGCTAATGAAGCAGGTTTTTATATATTTTAAATATTTTTATTTGTTAAATTCTTCTTTTTTATCAGTGTGTTTTAATAATTTTAAAGTACTAAGCGTAATATTTTAAGTAGGATACTATTTATTTATCAATATCTATAAAAAGGAGATTTGCGGGATTATGCGTATTATAGTTGGAATTTCAGGGGCAAGCGGAGTTATATTAGGTTATCACCTGCTTAAGGCATTAAAAACTTTGCCAGATTGTGAGACACATTTAGTTATAACTAATGGCGCAAAATTAACGTTTGATTATGAGACAGACTTTAAAATAGAAGAAGTAGAAAGGTTAGCAGATTACGTATATGACGATAATAATTTGGCTGCCTTAATATCAAGCGGTTCATATATAACTGATGGTATGATTGTAATACCTTGCAGTATGAAGACTTTGTCCGGAATAGTAAATGGATATTCAGAAAACTTATTAGTTAGGGCAGTAGATGTATGCTTAAAAGAAAACAGAAAGGTAGTTTTGGTTCCAAGAGAAATGCCTTTTGGCAAAGTACACGTTGACAACATTAAGAAGGCCTCTGATCTTGGTTGCATAATCATACCTCCCGTTTTAACATTTTATAATAACCCCAAAACTATAGAAGACCAAATAAATCATATAGTAGGCAAGATATTATATCAATTTGGTACTATTAATAAGGATTTTAAAGCATGGGATGGGAAAAAAAATGAATAGTTTTACATTTTGTTGGGGGCAGGGAGGATATACTATTGAAGCTATAGTTGTTAAATGCGGGAGTGATTTAAATATCACAATTGGAGGTGGCAATAAGTACCATATTGGAGCTGTAGCAATAGCTGTACCACGATTTGAATATAAAGAAAATAAAAAACGAACTGCATCTACAAGCTTATTATGTGTTTATGGTCATAGAGAAGATGAATTAGCATATCATGTTGCTAAAAAGATTGCCACTTCCTTGGATTGTATTGTAAGTGTATCCATAGGCATACATATTGATAATATTAACAATGAAGAAATCAATATATTGATAAATAATGTATATAAGTTAATGGATACAATAATTGAATATTTTATAAAATTAAGGAGGAAAAATGAATAAAAATATTTCAACGAAAGAATTAGTATTGAGTGGTTTATTGTTAGCAAGCGGCATAATTCTTCCAATGATATTTCATATATTTGGTATGACTGGACCCATAGCATTGCCTATGCACATACCAGTTTTATTAGGTGGATTCCTATTGTCGCCTTATCTTGCATTAATATTAGGCGTTATTACACCGATAATAAGTGGATTATTGACAGGAATGCCAGTATTGTTTCCTATGGCTGTGATAATGGCAGCAGAACTTGGAACTTATGGATTGATAGCCGCTTTGGCAAATAGGATTTTAAAACTACCAACAATTCCATCATTAATTCTATCTATGATTTCAGGAAGAATAGTGGCTGGATTGACCGTGTCTTTATTAGTACAACTCTTTGCGATTAATATTAATCCTATACTTTATGTTAAAGGTGCTGTATTAACAGGTATACCGGGAATAATAATTCAGATGTTTTTCATTCCTTCTCTTGTTTATTCAATAAAAGCATTTATGAAAAATACATCAGCAAATGCTTAATAGTAATGAGGAGTATAAGATGAATAAGGTGGTTAGGGAAAGAATTATTAAATTACAGGACAGATTAAAAAAATTAGAACTAGATGCTGCAGTAATAATGGATAGAGAGAATTTGATTTATTTTGCACAAATTGAAGATATTGAAGCTGGTTCTTTAATCGTACCTGCGAATGGTGAACCAAAATTTATCTGTCTTTGGTTAGATGCAAAACATGTTAGTGAAGTATCAGGCATAGAAACAGTATCTTACTTTTTTCCTGATTGTAATGTAAGTCAAAAAACCGCAGAAATTGTTAAAGGTATAGGTATAAAGAATCCAAAGGTTGGTTTTACAAGGTATTTTATTTCTTTGAAGGATTATCAATGTCTGCGGGATACTGTACCTGGAATATATTTTGGAGACATTGCAGAAACATGTTATGAACTGCGTTCAGTAAAGAATGATAAAGAGTTAGAATATATAATTAAAGCTGCGGAATTTTTGAAAGAAGGGATGAAGTCCGCAATAAAAGTTGCGAAACCAGGAATAAAAGAAACAGATATTTTGGCGGAGGCAGAATATGTTATGCGCAAAGCCGGATCAGAAGGAAGTTCGTTTAGAATGCAAGTACTGCGACATGGCCGCCAACAGTTAGTGCATCCATATGCAGGAGAATATATTATTAATAATAATGAACCGGTGGTAATTCATTTGGGAGCTTCTTACAAAGGATATGTTGCAAAGATGTGTCGTACAGTTTTTTTAGGAGATGTTAATACTGAAATCTTAAAAATTTATAATGTTTTAGAAGAAGCTCAAAAAGCAGCAATTAATTCTTTAAAACCCAATGTTTTAGCTGGCGAAGTATATAATCAGGTATTCCATTATATACAAGAACAAGGTTATGCAAAATGGTTTTTAGATGTGATTGGCTATGGTGTTGGAATTAGACAATCTGAATTTTATCCTATTTTAAGCAAAGATTCAACACATGTATTAAAAGAAAACATGGTTGTCGATGTATTATTGCCAACTATATATATACCTGAATATGGTGGACCTAGAATTACTGATACAGTCTTAATTAAAAAAGATGGCTGTATTAATTTAACAAATTTTTTAAGTGATCTTGTAAAAAATAAAAATTAAAGGGATATAATGCTACTGTAAGGACTAAGGTTTTGTTAATTTTTATATTTGTTAATTGTATATTTAAATAAGGAAGAAGGAGAAAATTATGATAGAAGAAAAGAAAATGGTTACTTTAGACGGAAATGAGGCCTGTGCTCATGTTGCTTATCATTTCACCGAAGTAGCAGGGATTTTTCCAATTACGCCATCATCGCCAATGGCAGAAAAAGTAGACGAATGGTCAGCGGCAGGAAAGAAAAACATGTTTAACCAACCGGTGACTCTTGTTGAAATGCAGTCTGAAGGTGGTGCTGCAGGTTTTCTACATGGAGCTTCTGAAGTAGGTGCTTTAGCAACTACATTTACAGCATCCCAAGGGTTATTACTGATGATACCAAATCTTTACATAATGACAGGGCATAGAATGCCTGCTGTATTTCATATTGCAGCACGTTCTGTTGCTCAGCATGCAAATAATATTTTTGGTGATCATCAAGATGTTATGAGTTGTAGAGCGACCGGTGTAACTATGATGTCAACCGGAAGTGTACAGGAAGTTATGGATTTATCAGCGATTGCTCATTTGATAACAGTGAAAACAAGAATACCATTTCTTCACTTTTTTGATGGCTTTAGAACGAGTCATGAAATTCAAACGGTTGAGATGATTGATTTGAAAAAGGTGGCAGAACTTTTAGATAAGGATGCATTAAAAGAGTATCATGAAATTGCTATGAATCCTGAACATCCATTATACAGAACGTCTGTTCAAGGCCCGGATGTTTATTTCCAGCATCAAGAAGCAAATAATGCAGACTATGATTCAATTCCCGGAATTATCGAAGATTTAATGGGTGAAATTAATAAAATTACCGGTAGGGATTATCATATATTTAATTATTATGGTGCAGATGATGCTGAACGCGTAATTGTAGTCATGGGTTCTGCAACTGAAACTGTTAAAGAAGTAGTTGATTATTTGAACAATAAAGGTGAAAGGGTTGGCGTTTTACAGATCCATCTGTTTCGACCTTTTGACGTTAAGTTTTTCTTAAATCAAATACCAAAAACAGTTAAGAAGATTACTGCACTTGATAGATCTAAAGAACCCGGTTCAATAGCAGGAGCTGTATATTTAGATGTATGTGCTGCGTACAATGGTGTGGAAGATGCACCGATTATTTATGGAGGACGTTACGGTCTCGCTTCAAAAGACGTAACACCGGCACAAATTAAAGCTGTTTTCGACAATATGGACTCTGAACAGCCTAAGGGATTATTTACCATTGGTGTTATTGATGATATGACAAATCTTTCATTAGATGTTAATGAACCGTTAATAACTGAAGCCGAAGACACTATCTCTTGTAAGTTCTGGGGTATAGGTGGAGATGGAACTGTTGGTGCAAATACAAATTCAGCTAAAATTATTGGTGACTATAGCGGGTTGTATACTCAAGCTTACTTTGAATATGACTCCAAAAAGACAAATGGTATTACAAAAAGTCACCTTCGTTTCGCAAAGAACCCGATTCGTTCCACTTATCTAGTAAAAGCTGCCGACTTTTTAGCTTGTCATGTGGAAGTATATCTTAATAAATATGATATTTTGCATGAAGTAAAAGACGGAGGAATTTTCTTACTAAATACTTCCATGAAACCGGAGGAGTTAGAGAATGGATTACCGGCAAATGTAAAGAGAGAGTTGGCGAATAGAAATGTAGAATTCTATATTATTGATGCAGTATCAATTGCTCAAAAGCTTGGACTAGGAGGATTTACAAACCTGATTTTACAAGCAGCGTTCTTTAAACTTACAGAAATTATTCCAATAGATAAAGCTATTGATCTTATAAAAGATGCTGCTAGAAAAACTTATGCCAATAAAGGCGAAGCAGTAGTTGCAAAAAATGTTGCTGCAGTTGATGCCGGTGTTGCTGTAGTAAAGGTTGAAGTACTGGAATCATGGAAAGATGCAGTTGATGAGGCTATTGATACAACTGAACTTGCTGACGTATATAAGAATATTGTTATTCCATGCAACCGCCAAAGAGGTGATGATTTACCCGTTTCAGTATTCGTACCACATAAAGATGGTACCTATCCTTTAGGAACGTCTAAGATAGATAAAAGAGGAATTGCTACTCATATTCCTGTTTGGAACCCAGAAAATTGTATCCAATGTAATCAATGCTCATTTGTGTGTCCACATGCAGTTATTCGACCATTTTTAGTTAATGAGGAAGAAGCGGAAAGTGCTTTGGGAGGCTTCACTATGCTTGATGCACAAGGTGCTAAGGGATATAAATATCGAATTGAAATCAGTAAGCTTGATTGTACAGGATGTGGAAGTTGTGCCAATGTATGTCCTGCACGTGAAAAAGCACTGACAATGAAACCGGTAGATGAATCTATGCATGATCAAACGAATTGGATTTATGCACTTTCATTGTCCGACAAATCGGGAATTTTCAAGAGGGACACTATAAAAGGAAGTCAATTATATCAACCCCTTGTTGAATTTTCAGGAGCATGTGCTGGCTGTGGAGAAACACCATATGCAAAATTATTGACTCAATTATATGGAGAAAAATTATATTGGGTTAATGGAGTTGGATGTTCATTAGCTTGGGCAGGTGCTTTCCCGTCATTAGCGTATACAACAAATAAAGAAGGTAGAGGCCCTGCATATTATGGTACACTTTTCGAAGATCAGGCGGAAAACGGATTAGGTGTAGTTAAAGCAATAAAACATCGCCGTGAAGGTGTTAAACAACATGTTTTACAATTGTGTGAATTAACAGATAAAGAAGATGTAAAACAAACAATTAACAGTTGGATAGATACTTATGATAAACTCGATGAGAATGATCAACCAACACGAAATTTAGTTAGCATTTTAGAAGCTACAGAATTTACAGAAGAAGAAAAACTCGTTGTAGATAACATACTAGATAATAAAGATCAGCTTGCGAAAAAAGTTACTTGGTTATATGGGGGAGATGGCTGGGCATACGATATAGGTTATGGTGGCTTGGATCATGTTCTTGCTTCCGGCGAAGATATTAACATCATAGTTGTTGATACAGAAATATATTCAAATACAGGTGGACAATCTTCTAAAGCAACTCCAATTGGCGCATCTGCAAAATTTGCTGACGGTGGAAAGAGAACTACAAAAAAGGATTTAGGAAGAATATTCTTAAGTTATGAAAATATATATGTTGCTTCCGTTGCTATGGGTGCAGATATGAATCAATTAATGAGAGCTGTAACTGAAGCAGTTAACTATAAGGGACCATCATTAGTTGTTGCATATGCACCGTGCATAAGTCATGGAATAAAAGCGGGCATGGGACAATCGCAGCAAGAAATGAAGAAAGCCGTTGAGTGCGGATTATGGCCATTATACCGTTATAATCCCACTAAGGAAGAGAAACCATTCAGTCTTGACTATAAGAAGCCTTCAAGACCTGTAAAAGAGTTTTTTGATGGTCAAGTTCGATTCTCCAGTTTGGAATTGAAATATCCGGAAATTGCAGAAGAATTATTTGCTGAAGCTCAAGAGGATGCAACGAAAAAATATGAAACATATGTCAAACTGGAAAAATTCTTCAATGAAAATTAATGAATTTTTAATGATAAACCTATAATTAGTTAAGAACTATCTCCATAGTTCTTAACTAAGATAATAGGAAATCAGAGGTAATCATGATAAAAGTTACACATAAACTATGCTAATGAATTGACATGATACTCTCGCTCTATAATTTGTTGATAATAATAAGACTTAATATAATTTACAAGAAATACGTTATTCAAGAATGGGGAAATAGGAGAAATGCTGTGAGTGGAGAAATAAAAAAAACAGTGATTTTAAGAAGAGAGGCAATTCGCGAAGTTCGAAAAGCTTGTAAACAATTCGCAATGTTATATTTTAATTTTGTCAAAACTTTAGTAAAACTATATGGCATTGAAGAAGCAAAAGAAATAATGTAACATACGGTGTTTGAACTAGCATTAGAACGTTCTAATGCGATGCGTAATAAGGTTCAGGAACTTGGCCTTAACTGTACTGTGGAAACAATGAATAATGATACAGACATTCCCTTTTTAGGATGGGATGAAACTCTGGGTAAGGACCATTGTCCATATGCTGAACAATGGAATAAATATTATACTGATTATCCCTGCTTTAAAGAATTCGCATTGTTATATTGCGATGTTATTGATACAACAAACTATGAGAATTTTACAAGAACTTTTACCCAAAACATTACTAAGAATGTTTTGGGTGGAGATAATGTTTGTGAAAGAGTTTTATAGAAAATGAGGATTTAAAAATAGGTAAAAATACTTATGGTACTAATAAATAATTAGATTTTAGTTGGTTATTTGTTATGATAGAGCAAACTAAATTAAATTAGCATTCATAAAGGACTATTGCAATTAAAATAAATTGATATTAGGGCACGTAAAAAGTGACCTAAACATATTATTATAAGAGCAATCTGGTAATATGTCAAGATAAAAAAACAAATAAAAACAAAAGAAATGA
>ENA-UOOM01001002-UOOM01001002.1-fermentation-metagenome-genome-assembly--contig:-NODE-1002-length-29088-cov-4.936073_pt1 | contig 29088 bp, 29 predicted proteins | sample MGYA00245781_ERZ724031 | MGnify/ENA primary metagenome ERZ724031 (study PRJEB28704, sample SAMN03018317) | fermentation metagenome | biome: anthropogenic terrestrial biome; feature: soil; material... | reverse complement strand
CTGGTAAATGGCGATGCAGTTCTGTTGGCATCTATGAAGCCGCAGGACACAGCTCAGATAAGCAAAGTGTTACTCCAAACGACCGAGGCTACAAAGTAGCTAAGGCCATCTGCGAATTATTTATGATATACTCTATATAAAGGAAGTAAAATAACTGCTAATAAGCGTTACTTTAATAATAATGCAAAAGTTTATTCATAGATAAGAGGTGGACAATGAATAATTTTGAACTATACATCAATAATGACGATTTAGGCGTTACTGTGTTAGAAAATATTTTTATCAACCATTATATGCCTACTGCCCCAGGAGACTATGTAAAAGTGTATCTATTAGGACTAAAGTATTGCAGCAATAAAAATCTCTCCTCTATTTCAAATAAGATTATTGGTAAAACTTTAGGTTTATTGGAGAGTGATGTAAGAAAAGCATGGGAATATTGGGAACAACAAGGCATACTGACTTGTGAGAGAAGTGGAGACGACAATTATCATATAAAATATCTTCATATTTCATCTCTTATGCTTCAGGGTAATAATGTGCATACTGAAGAAGAACATTCAAATCAAAAGATAATAGAAGAATTATATAAGACAATAGAATTTATGTATGGTAGACCTCTTAGCTATAAAGAGTTACAAATTATTGCCAGTTGGATGAATGATTTGCTCTTCAACCCAGAAATGATTACGCTATTAGTCGAATACTGCTTTAATTTGAATAAAAAAGACATTAACTATATCAACAAAGTGGCCTTAAATTGGTATGATAAGAAAATTAATACCTACGATGAAGCCATGGAGAATATCAATTCTTTTAGAGAAAAACGGGACAGGTATTATAAGATTATGAATTACCTTGGTTTTAAACGTTCACCAACGAAAGCTGAAATTGGAATTATGGACAAATGGATCTCTACCTACAATATGAGCATGGAGATAATCATCGAAGCTTGCAAAAAGACCCTCGCTATCGACAAGCCAAACTTTAAATATATAGATACCATACTTACAGAATGGCATAAAAAAAACTATACCAAACCAGAAGACATAGAAAAAGAAGAACTACCTAAAAAGCAAAAATCAGAAACTAAACCAACCCAATACAACCAAAATGGTTATGATTATGACTTACTTGAGAAAAAACTAGAAGAAAAAATGTGGAGAGAAAATGAATGAGGGACGATATATACAATGAAACCATTATTGAATTTGAAAAGAAGCGAACGTTAAAGGAAATCAATCAGAATAAGCGAAAACAGGAAATGTACAAGTCCTATCCACGGTTAGAAGAGATTGCCAATCAATTAAACTACATGGGAATCGAATTTGCTAAATCCATCTCTACTGGTTCAAGTAATATGAATGAGATAAAAACTTTTGAGAAGAAGACGCAAGAACTAGTAGAAGAGAGAAAACAAATCTTACTAAAAGCTGGTTATGCAAAAGATTATTTAGAAATAGAGTATGACTGCCCTGCTTGCCATGACATGGGAATAATCGAACAAAATACCTGCTCTTGTTTTACAAAAGCTTTAATTCGAAAATACTATCAACAATCCAACCTTGATAAGGTATTGTCCATAGAAAATTTTGATACCTTTCGATTGGATTGCTATGATGAGGACAAGAGTAAATTTGGCGTATCTCCTAGATTAAATATTCAAAATATTTATTTGATGGCTGTAAACTTTGTAGAAAAATTTGATTCTCAGTATGAAAATTTATACTTGTATGGAAACTCTGGCTTAGGAAAAACTTTCATATCTCATTGCATTGCAAAAGAACTTTTAGATAAGGGAAAAACGGTAATCTATCAAACGGCTACAGACTTAATTGACTCTATCAGAAGAAATAAATTCAATCAAAATATCCAAGTTAATACACTAAGTTATTTGTATCAATGTGACCTTTTAATCATCGATGACTTAGGCACAGAAAGCTTAACGGAATTTGCTAACAATGAGCTCTTTAATTTGCTAAATAGAAGACTAATGGATCAAAAGAGTAATGTAATCTCAACAAATTTATCTCTGAAAGAACTTCAAAAGAGGTACAGCACTCGACTGACCTCAAGAATTATAGGGAATTTTACGTTTCTAAAGTTTATAGGAGACGATATTCGGTTAAAAAAAGCCAAGCTTTTGTAGGAGCTTGGCTTTTTTAGTCCCTAGCCAAATAAAGTCACCAGTCCTTAGCTTTCATATATTCCTCTTCGTTCTATTAAAAGCGCGGAATATAGAAAGTCGAAAATCAAGCTCCTAAAGGAAGCTATTATGAAGGCTTTTACTACAATCATGTAACAAACGCCAACCGACCCAAAAGAAATGCAGTGATACTAGGACTGACAGGAAAGAAGCGACCTAAAGCCTGATCTGCTGCAATAAAAAAAACACCCTTTAGAGGGTGTTTTTATTGCAATACCTGTACTTGAAGAGTCTTTCTTCCAAATCTTACGCATTCTTCACGGGTATTGAAATAGATATCTATTTTATTTCCTGTAACAGCCCCACCTCGGTCTTCTACAACATATGTATTTCCCAAAGCTGGAATATACATCTTTGTACCAAAGGAATAGTTACTAGATGCTGCTATGGTTCGATTTGCACTTGGATTTGTGCCTGACGCCGTTCTATTTCCTACATAGTAAGCTGTAGCTTCTACGGTTATAGTCTTTACAGAACTTTGATCCCCTCTAGAAGCTGGCACACTTTTATTTGAACTAGTAACTATTTTGTTCACAGGTACTTTTGTTCCAATTTCTTTAATTTCATCAACTGGTTTTTTAATATTTTCTGAAATTACTTCTCTGCTTACTTCTGCATTATCTTCTAAGATGACTTTTTCTTCTATTGTTTTTAGACCAGTACTTCCTCTTTGGACTAAGTTGGTCTTACCTTGCAACAAATTGCTATTCTTTTTTTCAATTTTTTTATAATCTAATGATGTTTCTTTTACTTCAATCTTTTCCTCTACACGAACAATTTTTATGCTATTGTTTTCTTTATTCACTGTAGATGATAAACTAGGTTCTACTTTATCGTTTTCATCAACTTGTAGCTCTAATTGCCCTAAAACATCTTCTACTTTATTAAGCGTAGTATTAATTTTATGTTCTGTTCCATCGGCAACTACTATAATAGGTATAGCCCTTTGAATTTCGATAATATCTCCATCTTCAAGCTCCGTATGAAGTGCTGGCTCTACCTTATCTTCTTTTTTTAGACTAATATTTTGATTTTTTAATACCTGTTCTACCGTTTGAGTACCCCTAAAAGATGCAGATACCTCTTCGTGATCTACCTTTACGATGATATCATTTTTGCCAAATAATATAAATAGCGTCATTGTCAGTAAAAAGAATATTATGCCTATGATAAGTTTCTTCTCGTGCATTAAGCCCTTGATTTTACTTAGACTCATTTCTTCTACCTCCTCTGTTTTCAGAAGTCATACGTCACTTCTACATAAAAATATAATATAACCACTGAGTTATTGAATTTCATGTACATAGATGAATCTATAAATGAAATCCAATCTATTATTTGTCGTTATAATACACTATATCGATAAATTTGTCAAATTTCCTAGTGACAATTGTTACAACTTGTATATATATTCAGAGTATGTACACCAATTGTAACATTTATATTTTAAAATTTATGTCTAATTGAGGATGCAGGGTTAAATAATATATCTAATTCTTCAAAGGCATTTTAAGCAAATCACAAACTTATTTACATTTCTATTTTAGTAAATAAGGCTAAGGTGTTCTCTTTTATTTGTAGAAGCAATTCTTCAAACTCAATATTTCGTAATCTACAGATTTCTTCAGCTACATATCTTACATAAGCTGGATTATTGACCTTGCCTCTATAGGGCACAGGAGTTAGATAAGGACTATCTGTCTCTATTAATAATCGGTCTAATGGTATTTTTTCCGCTACTTCTGGCAGTTTATGAGCATTCTTAAAAGTAATAGGACCAGATATGGATAAATAAAAACCTAGATCTAAGTATCTCTTGGCCATCTCCCAGCTTCCACTATAACTATGAAGTACTCCCGTCAATCCTTCTTTATTTCTTTCTAATATGTCAAAGGTATCTTGATGGGCTTCTCTACTATGAATGATTATAGGAAGCTTTTGTCTTTTCGCTATATCGATTTGCTTTTCATAGATTTCCTGTTGAATTTCTCTAGGTGAAAAATCATAATGATAATCTAAGCCAATTTCTCCGATAGCCACTACTTTAGGATGAGTGCTTAGCTTTTCTATCTGCTTTAAATCCTCTTCACTAGCATGACGTGCCTCATGGGGATGATATCCCACTGCCGCAAATATAAAATCCCACGATTCTGCCAATTGGATTCCTTTTCTAGATGTATCTAAATCTACTGCAGGATTTATTAAAATCTCCATCCTATTATTTTGTAAACCCTCAATGATTTCGGAGCGATTTTCTTCGTACTTTTCATCTATCAAATGAGCATGTGTATCAATTAACATAATTACCTCCTATGAAATCAGCCACCAAAGGTGGCTGATTTAGTTCTACGTTTTAAGTTGTAAGTTCTAAGTAAAACCTTTAGTCACTACGTGCGCTTTGCGCACAATTGAGAATTGGGGATTTAAAATTATTAAAAACTCAATTAATATATAGTATATTCTCAATAGTTAGCAAGTAGGGATCCTTCGGCTAAAGCCTCAGGATGACATATGCAGTAGCTAGGGTCAAAACATTGTACCTACGACACTTAGATACCCAAGATTAGCTACCCCCGTCATCCTGAGCGCAAGCGAAGGATCTTATGCCTTTACCCAAACTCGCTCAAATCGAGTATTGCCTTTCCCGTCCAACGAACCAACCATCCAACCAATAGCATTCTAACTAAAAGGTTTCCGCTTTCAGCTTTCAACCCTCCGCTAGATCAGCTTACCGTATTTCCTGCTTCCATATCTCCATCTATCGTAACTAAATTTAATTCCTTTTTATTAGCTGCAGCTAAGACCATACCTTGAGATTCTACGCCTCTAAGTTTTACTGGTTTTAAATTGCAAACTACTACTACTTTCTTTCCTACTAATTGATCTGGACTATAGTATTTTGCAATTCCTGACACAATTTGTCTTGTCTCTTGCCCTATTTTAATCTGCAAAACCAAAAGCTTATCTGCATCTGGATGAGCTTTTGCTTCTATGATTTCACCAGTTTTAAGCTGTACTTTTGCAAAATCATCGATGGTGATTTCCTCTATCTCAGGATTTTTTTCTTTTCCTTTGTTCTTTTCTTTCTTTTTCTCAACTTGCTTTTCTTCTTTTTTCTCTTCTTCTTTTATATCAATTCTTGGGAAAAGTTGTTGACCTTTTTTGACTTTTGTTTCTTCTGGATAAAGACCAAATTCACTCAAACTATCCCATGTGGCAAGATCTTTATTAATACTGATTTGCTCTAGGAGTTTCTCTGATGTATGGGGCATAAATGGAATAATCATTATGCCAACCATTCTAAGGATTTCACTTAAATTGTAAAGGACTTGTGCAAGCCTTGGTGCTTTTTCTGGATCTTTACCTAGAATCCAAGGTGTGGTCTCATCAATGTATTTATTTGCCCTAGAAACAAGTTTCCATATACTAGTTAAAGCATTGCTAAACTCTAATTTATCCATATATTTTTCAACTTCTTTTGAAGTCTTTAGGGCCAGTTGAGAGATTTCTTTATCTAAATCATCTCCCTCCCTTGTAGAAGGTATTACCCCATCAAAATATTTTTCCGTCATGCTTACTGTACGACTTAACAAATTACCCAAATCATTTGCTAAGTCGGAATTCGTGCGACTAATCAATGATTCTTCATTATAGCTCCCATCAGATCCAAATGGCATTTCTCGAAGGACATAATATCTCAGAGCATCTACACCGTATTTTTCAACTAATTGGATAGGATCAATGACATTACCCTTAGATTTAGACATTTTCCCACCTTTGAGTAATATCCAACCATGCCCAAATACTTGTTTAGGTAATGGTAAATCAAGAGCCATAAGCATAATAGGCCAGTAAATCGTGTGAAATCTCAGTATATCTTTACCTATAAGCTGAACATCAGCAGGCCAGTATTTCTCCATTAACTGAGGTCTTGAGTTTAGGTATCCTAAAGCTGTAATATAATTGGATAAAGCATCAATCCATACATATACTACGTGACCTGGAGCAAATTCCACAGGGATTCCCCAATCAAATGTAGTACGTGAAACGCATAAATCCTGTAGACCTGGTCTTAAAAAATTATTGAGCATCTCGTTTTTTCGAGACTCTGGTTGAATAAATTCTGGATGACTTTCGATGTATTCAATAAGGCGATCAGCGTATTTTGACATTTTAAAGAAATATGCTTCTTCTCTCTCTTGGCTCACCTCTCTACCACAATCAGGACATTTACCATCTTCTAATTGAGATTCTGTCCAAAAGGATTCACAAGGCGTACAATACCATCCTTCATAATAGGATTTGTATATATCTCCTTGATCATATAGTCTTTTGAATATTTTCTGTACAGATTCTATATGATAAGGATCTGTTGTTCGGATAAAGTGATCATAATCAATATTCATTACTTCCCATAATTTTTTAATATCAGCTACAATAGGGTCTACATATTCTTTAGGTGTAATCCCACTTTCTTCAGCCCTTTGCTGAATCTTTTGACCGTGTTCATCTGTTCCCGTTAAAAAGAACACATCATACCCCATTAACTTCTTATACCTACTCATAGCATCAGCCGCTACTGTAGTATAAGTGTGCCCTATGTGAAGCTTGTCACTTGGATAATAAATTGGCGTGGTAATATAAAAGTTTTTACTCATTGTTAATCTCCTCTACTTGCTATTAATTTATTTTTGTTTTTGTAGTTAAGCTCATTAATTTCGATAGAAAGTGGATTGCTGAAAGCTGAATGCGGAAAGCGGAACTCAATACAAAATCTTCAATGAACAATGAAAAACGAACGTTGAACATTGAACAGTACAAATATGCGACGCTTGTTACTCTTCTAAATTGTTCATTATTTATTGTTCCATGTTCATTGCGACGCAAGTCGCATATTTGCTTACCACCTGACCACCTGCTTTTATAAAAAAAATCTCCCATCCTACAAAGGACGAAAGATTTGCTTTCGTGGTACCACCTTATTTTACAAATACATTGCCGTATTTGCCTCAATTGTGCATTCACATGACTTAACGCTGCCGGCGGTATGGGCTTAAAATTAGTAAAATATTCTCACCCTAACAGTTCAGGGGCCATCTTCTATTATTCATCGATTATCAGCTTTCACCTAACCTGACTCTCTTTGTATCGATTCCTAATATACTCTTCCCATCATTACCTTTATACAATATATCTCTATTCTATACCAAATCCTATCTTTCATTCAAGTAGATTGTATTATTTATTCATATCATGCAATTTTTTTATGAATAGCCTTACTAAAAGCCTTTTACTCTTGCCTTAATGCTTCTAATACACTAATCTTTGCTGCGCGATTGGCTGGATACAATCCAGCTAGTATTCCAACGACAATAGAAAAGATAATTGCAAATAGAGCAAGGCCTGGTGAGATATAAGCAATGCTTATAGTTTCTGTCGTTCCTGCCTGGGCACTTATGGCTATTCCTGCAATAAGGTTAATGAGATTTGCGACAAGATAACTTATTATAAGCCCAGCTACTCCCCCCATAAGTCCAATGAAAGAAGCTTCATACAAAAATTGAGTTCTTATATCGTTCACAGATGCGCCAATAACCTTATTTACGCCGATTTCTTTTGTCCTTTCGTAAATAGACATAATCATAGTATTCGTGATTCCAATTGCTGCTACAAGTAAGGCAATGCTTCCTACACCACCTAAGAAAATTTGCAAATACTTGAATACAGAGCTAATGGATTGTAGCATATCCTTAGTAGAATAAGACATGTAGCCCATTTCTTTAATCTCCTTACTCAGATTGTCTACAACCTCTGTATCCTCTGCGATTACTCGAATAGAAGAGTAACCTTGTGTTTCTATAATTTGACTACTACCCGTCATCTTTATAAGGGCCTCTATATCCATAATAGCTGAATAATCATCGGTGCCACCCGAAGCTGTTAAAATACCTGAAATTTTTGTTCTGTTTTCATTTTCTACCATTTCTGTAGGACTCTGTTCTCCCTGAAAATCAAGACTTTCCTCTGTGTCTTCATCTTGAGCTATTTCGTCTGCCTTAACTTCTTCCTCTTCTAGAGATTCTTGCATCATATTCATGGTAATGATTGTAGCAGGTTTTCGTACAATATTTTTATCACCGATAGTCTTTTCGATTTCTTCTAATAATGCACTACCTATTAAAATTTCATTATTTCGAGGAAATCTTCCATCCTCTAATTTATATCCTAAATCATCAGCTTGATGCATGTCTACTCCAACGAGCTGTATGCCAATTCGATCCCTGCCTACACTTAGCTCCCCACTAGTCATATAGAGGGGTGTGACTGCTTTTACACCATCTAATTTTTCTAAATCTGCTACATCCTTTTTCTTTAATTCCTTTATCTGATTTTCACCAGAAGTACCTGCCATATCGTAAGGGGGATATACTTCAATACTGGTCATATTAATTTCTTCAAGCTCACCAGTGACGCTTCTCTCAAGACCTACACCTAATGAAATCATAATGACAATTCCAGCAGTCCCAATCATGATTCCAACCATAGTGAGGATTGTTCGCAGTTTTCTCCTCCACAAACTCATCCAAGCTAATTTTACGATATCTTTATCAAACATGCCTCTCATCTAAGATAAACCAAATATTCCTTTTATAAATTTTACAAACCCATTGTCTTGAGAATTGGCACCTTCTGTACTATTTCCATCTTCATTAGAAAGTACATTATAAGTAATTTCTTTTTCTACAGTTGTCAGTTTATTGAGGCTATTGTAATATTTTACACCAACTTTAACAGTATGCTTACCAGGTTCCTGTCCTATAATAGTAAAGCCATAGTTATCATAATCTCCACTATTAAAGTTTCCTAAGTATTCCATTGGCGTATCGGTATCTTTTCCTTGGACAGAAACGCTAATCCCCTTTACCTCTGCAACACCATTATTAACGATTTGTACTTCTGCCTCTAATGGTTCGCCAATCAAAAGATCTCCAAGATCTTCATTTGCCAATACTTGTACACTATCTTTTTCTGTTACTAAAAGGCCAATGGTCTGTATTTCTTCATAAGCTGTTCCATTAGAATCCATATAGGTGATTTTTACTATAATATTGTAATTTCCTGGAACCACTTTAGGCGATACGAACATATTATATGTAATTTCTGCCGTTTTCCCCGCTTTTACCATATCTATATACTGAATATTGCTTTGGTTTAAGGGTGAAAAATTGCCTAAGTTTTCTTGCCCTTGTTCGTTATTTAAAGACACTTCTACTTTTCGTCCATGGAATTCGCCATAATTCTTTAGGTTTAAAGTGATTTTGAAGGTACTTCCAGGCGTAATAGCCTCTTGGTCTACGCTATATGTAGTGATCGCTACATTTGGGCTCTTAGGCGCTGCGCTGACCACCCCACAAGAAAGCATCATCGCTATTATGAATAGTACTGTGGTGATTTTTTTCTTCATTTTAATTCCTCTCATCCTTACATATTTTTCCGTCTTGAATCCAAATCCTTCTCTGACATTGATTCGCTACATTACTATCGTGGGTCACGATAATAAAGGTAATTTGATGAATTCGGTTCATTTCTTTAATGAGCTCTAGTATTTCCTTACCTGTCTTTGAATCTAAGTTCCCCGTAGGCTCATCGCATAAGATAATCTTTGGCTTATTGACAATTGCTCTAGCTACACTTACCCTTTGCTGCTGTCCACCAGAAAGCTGTCCTGGTTTGTGATCTTTGCGGTCTTTTAGCCCCACTAAGTCTAGTGCCTCACTTGCCATTTTCTCTCGGTCTTTATTTGGTATTCTAGAAAAGATAAGGGGCATAGTGACATTTTCGAGGGCAGTTAATGTAGAATTTAAATTAAAAGACTGAAAGATAAAGCCAATATGATCTCTTCGAAAGAAGCACATTTGATCTTCCGTATAATGCGTCACATTGGTATCGTAAATAAAAACTTTCCCTTCTGTAGGCTTAGTAAGTCCCCCCACTACATTGAGCAAGGTAGACTTACCAGATCCAGAGGGACCTACAAGAGCCGTCAGCTCCTTAGCGTAGATATCTAAATTGATATGAGATAAGGCTCGAACAATAGAATCCCCCATTTTAAAGTGTTGGGATACATCTTTTAGCTGAATAATTTCTTCCATTTAATCACCTGTTCTCTAGTATTGTAGAGAGGCAGCTGCATTATTGAGAGAAAAGCTTCCTACTGCAAAAATTACTCCAATAACGAATAAGACGATAAAAATTGTAGCACTTTTTTTCTTAGACATATTAAATAGTACAGTTGTTCCCGTAATCAGCAAAAATAATTGCCATAAAGTAAACAGATTAACTGAATTTGTTATAGTCTTAAATAAACTCAAGTCGATATTTTCAGGAAAAAAGCTCTTTATGAAAGCCTGTAATTTAATAGGATAAGAAGCCAATAATACGATTACCATCATATGATTGAATTTACCTTCTCCCTTGAAGATCTTAGCGATGATTATGTAATAGATAAAGGCCCCTATATAATAACCGATTAAACTCATGATAATCGTTCCAAGTACAATAGTGATAGGTGATGTCATAAATCCTAAAACATTGCCAACTAATTCTGCTTCAGCTCCAGTTAAAGAATCCGTTGCCCCATCAAGCACTTGCTTGTTCACATTGATACTAATTAATCCTGAAACTACTGTAATAACAATAAGTGCAATTAAGTGAAACAAGTACTTTGGGTTTTCCCTATACTTTTCAAAGAATGCGGATGGTTTAATAATATACCGTTTCATTCTTTCAAAAATACTTTGTTTTTCTTCGATGTTATCTTGCTTTTCTTCGATGATACCTTGATTTTCTTCCATTGACACAACACTCCTTTTTATATAACTTTTTATATATGCATATCAAATACAATTTCTATTATATAATAAAAGATATAGTATTTGTTTCCATTTAAACACTTTTTTCTATTTATAAAAGTATTTATATTATAAATAAAAAACATTTATGCATGATTATCAAAACCAGTACTTCTTTTTCTGAAATCTACAGAATATCTTCTCTCCTTTGATATTTTCACCTGCAAAGCTTTGGTTGGCTCTAGTATAAGTAAAGCCCCAGTGAAATCCTTATAGAAATCATCCATCCCTATCCGTAGGAGATCCTGTGCAGGATCTCCTACGGATAGGGATGGATCTTGCGATTTCTCACTTTTTAGTATAGCTAAATATTATAAAGAAACAAGGGAGATGTGGCATTTGGTCGTTTTGACGTGGCATTTGACACTATTTTTTGAAAAAGACGCTATTACTGGACTCTGACAGCAGCCCCTTTTAATGAGCTTATTCTTGGTTTTCTTTATTGAAATGTATAGATTTAGTTAAATGCCAAATATAGTATTATAGCAGTTATGCACATTCCTACAAAAAGTGCAAGTTTTATCATTAAAATTCTCATTCTATATTCATCCGTATTTTTATTCTCAACGTTCTTACCTATATCCGTTAATCCCCAAATAAACATAGATAACGCTAGAATAATGCAAAGTATATTAATACTTAATGCTGTATTACTATTTGAAATAAATAGTTTGCTTTTTCCTCCTATCCAAAGTAAAAAAAATCCAATAATATCTTTTATAAAATATGTATATTGATTGATTTTTAATTTCATAAGATATTCTCCGTTTCTTAATATTAGTATTGTTACTTTAGAAATAATATAATTATTTGAGCAATTCAACAGAATATGAGTAATCGTCAATCAAAAATTTTAATAAATGGATTCTTTTATTAACTATAAAATAATTTTAGTATTGTAGAAACTAAAAATATTGCAAGTGCTACAAACTCTGTGACTATTCCTACTTTTATTTTTTTCTCGTAATTTTCTAGTTTCTTATATGTCGCATCTTTAAGCACGCTTTTATTTACTAATAGATTTATTGCTAAGCTAATGAGAAACATATTAAACGCAGTTTTCCTTTCGCCGACACTAACAAAATCAATATTTAATACTAAATTTAAAATAAAAATAATACATGCCCTTATTGATATCGATAATAATTTCCATGCATATTTTTTGTTATAGTTCTCACTTTTAGGATTTTCTTTTACTAATAACGACATTAAAAAATAAAATAAATATAAGTTTGTTAATACCATACTTATTACTTGGAGTAGCATCAACATATAATCCATACACAATCCCTCATATCTTGTTAAGTGATATTAAATTTAAATTTAAGTAACAATATTTACTACCTCCTACTAAAGCCATCTTTTTCCCTTTAGGTATAGTGAAAGACAGGTTTTTTATCACTGGCTTGCGGTTTCCATAGCGGAAGGTAATGTTTTTTACCTCAATATCTCCCTCTATCTTTTCAATGTCCTGATAGATTCCGGTTTCCTGTTCTCTCTCACAGTCTAGAATCTCTGCCATTCGCTTCATGGATATACTCGCCTCTTGTATTTGCAGTTGCAAGCTTACTAAACGACCTACAGGATCCATAAAGTATCCAGATAGTGTCATAAATACCATAAAGGTTCCTAATGTGATTTCGTTCTCGATGACTTGCATGACGCCAAAGTACATGAAGACAAAATTTCCTACTGTCTGCACTAATCCCTATATAGAACCTTATACATGGGATAGCATGCCGCACACTCTGTTGCATCATGTTGTTTTACAAATATGTATTTCATGCTGTCACTCCATTTTATCTAACGAATATTGTATTATTTGATCAATATTCACGATTTATTACTTTTAGTATAACTAAATATTGTTCGAAAACAAGGGAGATGTGGCATTTGGTCGTTTTGACGTGGCATTTTGACAGTTTTTTCAAAGAAGGTATATCCACGAGAGATATACCTTCTTTAATAGGGAGGGTTATTTTGTTAATCTTTTAAGATGGCTTTTAGTTCTTGAATAATGTGCGTATTTATAATACCGAATCTATCTTAAAATTTAATAATATCATACCGATTATATTAGATAATATTAATATTTTTACTGGCATATACTATTAACTCTCTATTACCAAAACCAATATTTCTTTTTCACAAATATATAAGCTACTATTAATATTATTAGACATGCTACAATGATTGCAATGGCAATGGGGCTCAGCTTAAAGGAGGAGATCTTTCTACCTGCTATGAGATATTGTCCTGCTATGTCTAATTCCAGATGTCCTTTGTCTATTTTTGTATTAAGGAGCTCATATTTTTCTTTTGCATTATTATATAGGTATAGATGCTTTCCCTCGCCTAAAATTTCTTCTGAAAGAATCAAAGATATTTTGCCTGGGAGGTTTTTGTAATCGTTGATAACAAAAGCCCTTCCGCCCTCATTACTTCCAAACAATATTTGTGTAGATAAGGGGTTTTCGTAATTGTCGATGTCTTCCCCTTTAATGATGACTGTGTATCCGTTCCCCATAATATTTAATGTTTTTTTGTTCTCAAATAGGTATTTCAATGTTGCTTTTGAAATCATCTCACCTTCGGGAGATTCTACACTGACAGTTTTGCCTTTTGTGTTTATTAAAGACTTGAGTATTTCATCATTTGCTGACAATGAATCTTTGCTTTTGTTTTTTTCTTCTATTTTGCTTGTGGGCGCTATTCCGTCTTTGTTGACAATAACTGTTACAGATTTTTGTAGTTCTCCATTTGATAAAATCACGGAAGCCTTTCCTGTTTTTCGGGATTGAATGCATCCAGAGTTGTTTACTGATAGGACTTCCTCATTAGTGGAGCGATAGGTCAATGTTTGTTCGGCATCTATAGGTAGAACTTGGGCTTGTAATTGAAAACTGTTTCCAGCTTTTAGTACTATGTAGGTTTCGTTTACATCGATTCTTGATGTGGGAATATTTACAGTTAGTCTCACTTCTTTGGTTATACCCCCTGCTTTTAGCTGAATAGTGGTACTTCCCTTTGATATTCCTGTAATCTTTCCTGTACTACTTATAGTGGCTACTTGAGGATTTGTGGATTTATATGTAATGGTTTGATTTTCTGCATCTGAAGGCAGGACTGCGGCAGAAATGTTCTGAGTTTTTTCCACTTCCATTTCTGCTTCGAACTCACTAATTTCAATATCAGATACAACAATTTTGTTTTCAATTGTCTTTTCTTTTACCGTTATAGTGAAGCTTTTCTCGACTTGTTCCGCTTTTACAAATATTTCGGCTTGACCGTCTGCTAGGGCTGTAATTCGTCCCATAGCGTTTATGGTGGCAACACCTTCATTACCGGAGCGGTAGCTTACTTCTTGGACAGTAGCATGGGTAGGGAGTACGGTGACCATGAGGAGCTGATTTACCCCTACTTCCATCTCTTTTTGATAATCCCCTAAATCAATATCTTCGACTGTAGCTTTTTCCTCCAATAAGGCTATATTTCCAGTAGTATATCTATCTTTATTTATTATTTTGTTGTTTGCCTCTGCTGGCACCATATGTATATTGATTAAAAACAATAAGGCCGCTAAAATTACAGGGCGCCTTAGTCTTTTTTTTTTCATTTACTTAACTCCTATCTAGTCAATACCCCTAATGATTCTAATACATAATTGAAATAAGTAACTTGATCGTATTGTATCCGAGTTTCTACTGCCATTCCGTTAGAGATATTTACTTTATTGCCTTCTTTGCTGACGAGATAGGTAGAATCAGGTACAATCTCTGCTTTGAAATAGCTCTCTTTGTTTTCACTGTCTATAGTAATATCACTGTCTATCTTTGCAACTTCTCCTGTAATCGTGCCATAGACTGTTTGTATTAAGCCAGAAACCACAATATCAACCTTATCACCCACACTTACTCTCGCTGCATCCCCTGCACTGATATTAGCCTGTACTATGTACTCATCATTTTCAGAAGCAATGCTTGCCACAGCACTACCAGCTTGTACTATCATGCCTTCTTTGTAATCTGCCATCATATGTACTTTTCCTGTAGCATTGGCTCTAACTTGGTAAGATTCTTGTCCCTTATCCACCGTGCTCAGTTGTACATTTATCACATCTAATTCGTTTTGGGATTGAAGGATAGAGTCTTCTATCCCCTTTAATGTAGTGTGGTATATCTCTGCAATCTTAGACTCGTTCTTAACGATTTCTCCTGCTATTTGTTCATCTGTATATCCGTAGTTTTTATATGTACTCAAATCTAATTCTTGCTGAGCAATCTGGCTTTGATAGGCTTCGTATTGGTTATAATACAGCTTGTCTGCTTCATTATTGCTAAAATGATTTTTGTTCTCTTCAATGGACTTAATCAACTTCTTTAACTGTGCCATCTGCTTTTCATGAATTTCCTTTTGCCCTTTAAGCTGTTCACCTTGCAGATCTAAATCTGTACTTTTAACCGTTAGTAAAAGATCTCCTTTTTCAACCTGTAACCCTTCCTGAATATGTATGTTCATAATCTCCCCTGAGTAGGCAGGCATAACATAATTCTTATTGGTGCTTTGGATAATGCCTCCTGCCTTAATCATGTATATCTTTGGAGTTTTGATACTCCAAAGGATAACAAAGATAATCAACGTTGTAACAGTTAAAAGCAAAAAGTATGCAAAAGTGGGGAGTTTTTCTTCGTACAATAATCTGCTGTCCTTTAGTTGACCAAAGGTTTTAATTTGCTTACTCATTGTCGGTGCGCTCCATAAAGACATCTGCTACAATATTATCGTCTTGTTGGTCTACAAAAATAGTATATGAATTTCCTTTCAGTTCAATATCTTCTTCATAAGCAGTTACGCCGATTTTATCATATGCAAAATTTAATTTTGACTCACTACCCCTAAATCGAACATAAAGACAATTTTTAACCCTTATAATGGACTTTATATTATATGGTTGTTCAATATTATGTAAAAAATTATTCGATTGCATCATAATTTCCATAACAATTCCGATTTCTCCACTTTCATTGATAGTAGAGGATGTATGTTGAATTAGTGGTCCAACTGGTATTGCACCTTTTACCTTTATATAGTTCTCCATATTTTGTACTATCTGATTAAATTCAATAATTTCTTGTTCATTGGTTAACCTCCTAACTAAAACATTAGACAGTTTTAATGATTTATTAAAGTGTACCTTTAATTTTGACAAGCTTATCGCCTCCAATCTTATACTATTTAATAGTTTCTTTACAAAGAGGGTGTATTATTAGTTTAATTATTTCATTATAGATTTTTTATAATGTGTATGTTTCATTTATATCAAATAAGTAATTAATGGAACTTATAGTTATAAATCCCATTAATTACTTCAATATTAAATACTTATTGCTTAACGTTAAATTTTTTATAATTGATATACACTATAAACATAAGGAGCAAATAATATGAATATAGCATAAATACCTCATATAAATTATCAGCTACCACTGCGATAATAATAATAGTTGGCCAAATTGCAGTTCCCCAAATTTTTGTAGTTAAATTATTGCCATGAGTTGCCTCCGGAATCTCAGATGGTGTATTTATATTCTTATTGTGCTTTAGGAATAGACTCATACAAATGTTAAATATGAGTACTACACATATTGCAATAATTATACTCTGCATACTGCGTTATGCCCTCTCTGCTCGAATACCTGTAGGTATGCCTGCTAGAGTTGTAGAAACAATTTTATATTTACCGTATCGAGAGAAGAGCACTTCTGCATCAGATGCAGCATCTATCACCTTACCAGCATACCAACCTTGCCACGCTGCTGTAGCTCCCGTCAAAACAGCCAAAGGTACACCAATTCCTGTTGCTACCATCGATGCTGACAGATATCCTCCATATGCTGCATTTGCACCTAACGCAACCGCCACCCCATATAGCATACGATAGCCGGAATTTGTCCTGTAGGTGCTTGTTGTAACTTTACCACCATCTAAATACATCATCTCCTCTTTATCAATCACCACAAACTTACTTGGCATTACCAATGCCCCATCATAACACATTTCCATTTTCTTTCCTCCTTTTTATCATTGTATTTTCTCCACATTCGTGGCCATCGAATGTTTTGATATGTGAACGCTTAAGCTTTGTCACCTTATTCATAGCACATCTCATTTTCGTCTGGTATGTTCATCTCTAATGTCTCTTGTTCTTCTTCTCTAACCATAAAGTTCCCCTGCTGCATTTCCCACAGCTTATAATATTGACCTTCCATAGCAAGAAGTTCCTCATGGCTTCCCATTTCTAGGATTTCTCCATTGTCCAGTACGATGATTTTATCGCAGTTCTTGATAGTTGATAATCTATGAGCAATTATCAGCATGGATTTTTCTTTAAACTTATTATGAATCATGTCAAATATAATGTTCTCTGTTGCAAAGTCCAAGTTACTAGTGGACTCATCTAATATGTAAAACTCATTTTTCTTCAGAAAGGCTCTAGAGAGGGCAATCCTCTGCTTTTCTCCACCGCTTAGTCCGTTTCCCGACTCTTCTAGGTAGGTATAGTACTGCATAGGTAACTTTTTAATAAATTCATGGGCATCGGCTGCCTTGGCTGCTTCTTTGACTTCATCCAGTGTGGAATTCATTTTTGTCACTCGTATATTGTCGTATATACTTTTAGAAAACAACTCTATGGATTGAGGGACATAAGATATGGTTTTTCTTAAGGAGTCATTACTTATTTCACTGATGTCCATTCCATCTATCCGTATTTCCCCTTCTTCAGGCTCGTAATATTTTAATAAAAGCTTAGCGATTGTAGACTTTCCACTTCCACTACTTCCTACTAAAGCGACCTTTTTTCCTTTAGGGATAGTGAAGGACAGGTTTTTTATCACTGGCTTACGATTTCCATAACGGAAGGTGATGTTTTTCACCTCAATATCTCCCTCTATCTTTTCAATATCTTGATAGATTCCAGTTTCCTGTTCTCTCTCACAGTCTAGAATCTCTGCCATTCGCTTCATGGATATACTCGCCTCTTGTATTTGCAATTGTAAACTTACAAGGCGACCTACAGGATCCATAAAGTATCCAGACAGTGTCATAAATGCCATAAAGGTTCCCAAGGTAATTTCATTGTCAATAACCTGCATGACGCCAAAGTAGGTGAGGACAAAATTCCCAACGGTCTGTACCAGACCTGATATGGAGCCTTGTGCATTAGAAAGCATTCCTTCTTTTAGAGAAATTCGAAGAGATTTAATATACTCTCTTTCGATATTTTCAAGTTCTGTTTCTTCATTGGCATTTCCCTTGATAGTTTCTACAGCTCTTAGTCCCTCGATAATTTGAGAATTGAGTACGGAAGCTTGCTCCATCTGTTCTTCGTTAATTTTTTTATAAGGTTGTTTGAATATAAAGACCAAACCGATGCTTACGATCGTCAAAAATAATATGATGACAAACAAGGTAGGATTCATGCGAAATAAAATCACGCCAGTAATCAATGCCATGGCAATATCCATAATCAGAGTCAGTGCAATATTGGTAAAGATGTCCTTAATGGTAAAGGCATCGCTAAATCTGGTAATAATATCGCCCGTTTTTCTTGCTGCAAAGAAATTCATAGGTAGTTTGTAAATATGCTCAAAATACCCCAGTAATAATGGAATATCAATCTTTTGAGACAGATAAAGCATCATCCACTGGCGGATGTATCCGATTATAATTTGGGTGATGGAAATCACTGTAAACACAATCAAAACCGCCAATAGCATATTTTTTAATTTGTAAGGCAGTATCTCATCCATCAATATCTTGTTAAATAAAGATGATACAATACCAATTATCGTTAGTATAATTGAGGCTAGAATAGAATAAATGAAGAGTTTCTTTTGAGGGAGCAAGAGTTTCACAAATCTGGAGAATATCTTTTCTCCTTTGACTTTTCCGCCTACAAATTCTTGGTTGGGCTTTAGTATGAGTAGGGTTCCAGTGAAATCCTTATAGAACTCATCAATCTCTATCCTGAGGAAATCCTTTGCAGGATCTCCTAGTATTACGTGGGTTTTTGTTATTTTAAATATGACTACAAAATGACTGAGACCTTCTTTAGTAATAACATTTGCAATACAGGGCAATGTAAATTTACTTAAGAACCCCTCCTTATCCACCCTCACTGCTTGGGAAGAAAATCCTAGCTCATCAGCACATTTACTCAAACCGATAAGATTTGTACCTTTTAAATCAGTCCCCATCATATCTCTAAGTTTCGTTATTGTAGTTTCTTTTTTATAATACAGACACACCATTGCCAAACATGCTGCCGCACAATCTGTCGTATCATGTTGTTTTACAAATATGTATTTCATGCTGTCACTCCATTTTATCTAACAATATTGTATTGTTCGCGCTATATTCATAATTTCTTTCTAGTATAACTAAATATTGTTAAAAAACAAGGGGGATGTGGCATTTGGTCGTTTTGACGTGGTATTTTTACAGTTTTTACAGTTTTTTCAAAAAAGGTACATCCACGAGAGATATACCTTTTTATAGGGGGAGGTTATTTTGTTAATCTTTTAAGATGGTTTTTATAGAGTGATGATAGTAAAGCCTTTGTATTTATTTACTACCTTCGGCATTATTTTCAGTAGTCGTCATAATATAAAAGAAAACAGCTGTTTTAATTTATTCTTTCATCATGTTTGTAATAATCATCATTGTAAATATGATGTGTATAAAAAAGAATCCAAGTGAAAAAGTATATATTTGCTTATTCAAATAGTCCTCTAACACTTGAATTTCAGTACCAAGTGAAGGCAATATAAAAAAATAAAAGAAATATGGAATGAATAATAAACTAACTAATTTTTGCTTTTTCCGTTTAAATAGAGTCCAGGTGACAATCATTAGTAAAGTTGCAAGAATCATTACTAATAATAAACCTATTTTATACATCCCTTGCCCCTCCTATTCAAGTTAAATACTACTGTATTAGCACTGTATACATTTTTATCACATAATTCCCTATGCATTTATTCCAATATGCAACAATTTTTTAACTTATTCTATCCGCTGAGAGCTAACTGATTTAAAGGTGACAATCCAATCGTAAATCTCTGGTGTACACATTATGAGTGAAATATTATCATTGATCCTGTCTAAGAGGCAAAGAATATAGCCCTCTTTTTCATGATCCTCTATTTTCCACATTGTTGTGTTCTCATATAATGTAGTAGATTCTCCGTATTCTATTGAGAGATCTTTTACTAATTTGTTATAGATTTGTGGCGACTCCTTTTCCTTAGCAATAAAAATAATACTCGAATGTATTAACTCTCCATCCCTGTCGAATGTATAACTTGTTTCTCCACTTAAGCTATTGTATTTTATATCCTTATATACGATGTAATCCTCTTCTGATATTTGCGGATCTTTTAAGTCTTTATTTCGTTCCATAATTTCATTTCGTGACATACCTATGTGTATATCTTCAAAATATGACATTTCTTTTTGACAAGATGTCATACTAAATAGAAGTACAATACATAAAAAAATAAGTATTTGCTTACTAATACTTACACTTTTATTCATTAATCCATCTCCTTAAGTCGTTCGTTGTTCTATAGTACCACTTACTATTTTCAGTATAATAAACTATCACTAAAATACAAGAGGCATGTGGTATTTAGCCTTTTTAACGTGGTGTTTTGACTCTTTTATGGAAAAAAAAGTATATCCAAAAAAGGATATACTTTTTACTGATGAGTTTATTTTAGGTTTTTTAAGGTAATCTTTATTTTAAATTCATCATCTGTGATGGTAATATTCTTATCCCCTTCATATTTATCTACAACAATTTGGATGTTTTTCAGACCAACACCATGATATAAAGTATCTTTTTTTGTAGTTTGTAATTGATTGGCTTTGTACTTTATCTCTTTAGGATTTAACGTGTTAATGCAATCTATATAAAAGTAGTTTCTTTTGCTCCCTAAAGACAGCTCTATTCTTTTTTCTTGTGTCGCTACTTGCTCACAAGATTCAATAGCATTGTCTAGTATATTTCCCAACAGTATAGTAAGGTCTATATCTTCTATCAAGATTTCATCTTGCAAATCAATCTTTGTTATAAAAATAATTTCGTTCTTTTCTGCAAGCATGGTTTTTACGTATAAAACGGATGCAATCACTGGGTGGCTTATATTAAGCAGATTGTTAATCGATTCTATAGGCTCTGCGATCTTTTCAATGTATTGTATGGCTTTTTCATTTTCTTTACATTGAATATAGGCACTAATTGCAAATAAATGATTTGATATATCATGTTTGATTGCCCTGACACTATCTACCGTCACTGCTATTTCTTGATTGTATTTGTATTCTGCTTCCTTTTGTTGCAATAGTAGCCTTAATTTTATTTGATTCTCTGATTCCTTTATAAGTTCCTCGTAAATATTTACAGATAAAAAGCAAATAGTTGCACAACTTAGTAGCAATAAATAGATGTGATCATTGATTTCTATAGGATTTGTTTTATAGATATTCAAGACAAGAAATAAAATAAAATTTATTATCAAAACAAACCCAACTATCTTTATAATCATTGACTTATTTGTTAATACAGATATAGGATGTAGTTTATTCTTTTTTCTATGAGTAAGATACGTGATGACTAATAACAATATTATTTTTGAAATGACAATGGCCTCAAGACTTATGAAACTAATTTCTATAATTTCTGTCATAGATATGTCAAATTCACTGATAAATAGAAGTATCACTATAATCTCAATGGCCATATTTAGAAGTAAAAAAGTGCCAAGGGTCACAAGCTTTTCTTGAATTGTATTAAGATATGAAAAATAAATGAGAATAAATATACCTATATGAAAGATAGGGGTTCCCACTGTGCCAATTTGCCTAAGTAAAAAACCCATTAAAGCAATGATGCCAGCATATAATGGGCTAAATTCGTACCTATATTTTGATGTGAGCTGTGCTTTTATATACTTCATAAGAATTATGGCTTCCATGAGGAAAAGAAGAAAACTCATAATTTCTTCTGAGATAATCATAACATTGTTTACCTCCTTAATAAATCTAAAAAAATATCCTTAATTGCCTTAATATAAGGTCTACTTACCGAAAGGGTATATTTGTCATTAAGGATTACTATCTTATTATTTTTAAATTCAGTGATTTTGTCTTTATGTATTATAATGCTCTGATGACATTGTACAAAAGGGCCTTCATTTAGCATCTCTTTTAATTCTCGTAGTGTAAGATAGGGTGCGTATTCCTGTTCTTCACAGATAATGCGGACCTTATTTTTATACTTTTCAAAATAAATAATATCTTTGTAAAATACTTTTGTGTATCTCTCTCCCTCCTGTATGTTAATAAACTCCTGTTCCTCTCTATTTATTTTGCTTAATATACGATGGCACTTGCGCAAAAGCACTCTTAGTTTATCTTTTCTGGCAGGTTTTAACATATACTGAAAAGCATCTGCCTCAAATGCTTTTAGTGCATATTTATCATGAGCAGTTACAAAGATAATGAGAACATCTTCATTTACCTCTTTTATTCTCTTTCCGGTTTCTATTCCGTTAATCTCAGGCATATCTACATCTAGAAATATTAGATCGTATCTTTCAGGATATTTCTGGATTTGATTTAATAATTCCATAGGATTTTCATAGGATTCTATTAGAACTTGTATATGCTCTTCTTGGCAAATTTCGTGTATATATTTTTTTAAAACAGTTCGTATGATCTCTTCATCATCGCATATAGCCAATCGATATGTCATAATAAATTCCCCCTGTGCCTACTTTTCGGTCATTTTAGATCTCTATGCCTCTATCAATATATAAATATTTTATTATATGTATTTCATTCTAATTTAGGCTAAACGCTTTGTCAATCATTTCCAATATGCCCACGCGTTTTTTAGCTATCCGCAATCAGGGTCTGGGGTCAAGCCTCATTGGTTAAAACTTCTATCTTTACATATAAAGGCAACTTAAATAGTAGCTAAGCAGAAAAAGTAGGACTTTTCTATTGTCATGACTGCTCTTTTATTAAAATATAAAAAGCTATGTAAACAATATATAACTAATTACTATAGATGCAACCATCCCCGATAAATCGGCGAGCAATGAAGCTTTTAGTGTGTATTTGTGTTTTTTTACACCTATCGAACCTAAATACAATGCAATAACATAAAAGGTCGTTTCTGTAGAACCCATCATAGTAGACGCCATCTTGCCTACTAGACTATCTGGATGATTGTTAATTAGGATATCCGATAAAATTGCTGTGCTACCGGAACCAGATATTGGCCTCATTATGGCGAGGGGCAGGATCTCCTCTGGGATTTGGAGTGTATTTAATACAGGAGATAATAGGGAAATAATAAAATCTAATAATCCCGAATTTCGAAAGATCCCTATGGCAATTAACATAGTTATGAGATTAGGAAATACGGATAATGCCGTATTGATGCTCTCTTTCGTCCCTTCAGCAAAGACATCGTACATATTTACTTTTTTCTTTTTACCATAGAGAAGAATTAATAATATAATGATGGGTATTAAAGCATCAGATATGTAATCAAGCATATGCTTTATTCCTTTCCCTCTTATCACTCCTTCTTCGTAGAGTTAGCGCTACTATTACCCCAATTATTGTAGATATCGTAGTAGCTATTAGACTAGATATTATAATTGATGTGGGCTCCATAGACCCTAATGATGCTCTTAAGGCAATAACTGTAGTGGGTATCAATTGTATGGAAGAAGTATTGACGACTAAAAACATACACATAGCATCTGTAGCTACTTCTTTATCTTTATTGAGCTCCTGCAATTCCTTCATAGCTTTTAATCCAAAGGGAGTTGCAGCATTTCCTAAACCAAGCATATTTGCTGAAAAATTCAGGGCGATAGAGCCTAATGCTGGATGATCCTTAGGCACTTCGGGAAAAAGCCTTTTTATAATGGGATACATCATACTAGATAGAACTTGAATTAAACCAGATTTTTTTACAATCTCCATTAATCCTAACCACAAAGCCCATACTCCTATAAAGGTAATACACATCTCTACTGTTTGAACAGATGATGCAATGACGCCTTCCGTTATTTGCTTAACGTTCCCGTTGAAAAGCCCATATATTATACTTACCACAATCATATAAAACCATATACTATTAATCATATAAACACCTACCTCTTAGTAAATGTATCGATTATTTCACTCAATATGACACTTTTTTTTGCAAATCCATAATGTAATTCCCTTTTACTTTATTATATAGCATTGAATTGTCATATTTTATCTGATATAATTGTTCAGTACAATGTCGAAATTTGTATAAAGAGGGGAGAATTTGCTGAAGATGAAGTCTACAGGTATCGTCAGAAAAGTTGATGAGTTGGGGCGGATCGTTATTCCTATTGAATTAAGAAGAACACTAGATATTGATATCAAGGATTCTTTGGAAATTTATGTTGATGGGAATTTTGTTTTATTAAAAAAATATGAGCCTGCATGTATCTTCTGCGGGAACGCAAAAGATATTACAAACTTTAAAAGTAAGAACATTTGTCCAGATTGCTTGGAGCAATTACAAAAATAAGAACTTCTTCGGAAGTTCTTTATTTTTGTGAAGTAAGCTGCTCGCAATCGCAGTAGACACGAGATGGGCATTCAATGGCTTGCCAATTTGGATGCTGCGCTCATGTCTACGTAATGGTTGCAATCAGCCATTAGGCAACTACAGTGTAACCACGATGGCTACCTATGGATGCTAAGATTTTATTTATTATTTACAATCTATTAAATTGTATTTGTGTGTATTCATATTATATTCGATATCCAATCTTCATTGAAGGTTTTTCATTATATTTTAATGTCTTTACCTCGCTCAAAGGAGAGTCTTCCACTTTCCACATTCAGCTTTCAGCTAGTTACTTCTTCATAAGTTGCTCGTAAATCTCTCTCTTTGGTAATTCTCTGTCTTTTGCTATTAGCTTTATGGCTTCTTTTCGATCTATTCCTTTGTTTATATAAAACTCAAAATGTTCTTCTAAGCTTATGTTTTTCCAGTTATGTTCTTCGATTTCAGGAATATGACCTTCTACCACAAGAACAAATTCTCCTCTCGGTTCCTTTTGTCGAAAATGCTCTATTCCCCGGGAAATATGTCCGTGAATTACTTCTTGATGGAGCTTCGTCAATTCCCTTGCAATCGATATTTTTCTATCACCTAAGTGTTCTTGAAGATCTTCTAATGTTTCTAACAATTTATGGGGCGCTTCATAAAGAATCAAAGTGCATTCTAAAAAGCGAAGTTTTGCTAATTCTTCTCTGCGTATTTTCTTGTTTGTAGATAAGAATCCCTTAAAGTAAAAGCTAGTAGTATCTAGGCCAGACAATACAAGAGCGCTAATCGATGCACTTGCGCCAGGGACAATCTCTACGGTAATATTTCTCTCAATACAGGCTTGCACCATCGTTACACCTGGATCCGAGATCCCAGGCATGCCTGCATCGGATACAATGGCAATATTTTTTCCTTCTTGTATTAATTGGCATAAGTATTCGGATCTCATTTTTTCATTGTGTTGATGATAACTAATCATTTTTGACTTTATATTATAATGATTTAATAATTTAATGGTATTTCGTGTATCTTCACAAGCAATCATATCTACTTCCTTCAAAATTCGAACCGCACGATAGCTTATATCTTCTAAATTTCCTATTGGCGTAGCTACAAGATAGCATTTTCCATTTTCAGACATGTTTTTTCCTCCTTTCTAAGGTGGTCAGGTGGTCAAGTATGCGACTTACGTCGCAGTAAACAATGAACATGGAACAATGAATAACGAATAATTTGGAAGGGTAATAAAAGTCGCATATTTGTACTGTTCAATGTTCAGTATTCATTGTTCATTGAAGGTTTTATACTCTTTTAATTCTAAATTTCCAATTATAAATTGTTCATTACGCAAAGTCATTTTCCGTCCGAGCAAGCTCATTCCATACAACAACAAGCAACCCCATAGGTTGCTTGTTTTCTTAGACCATTATATCACTTATTTTCTTTTCATCAATAAAAACAATTCTGATTAAAGTTAGTACTTCAATACTTATTAGCGTATTTAATTGTAATTAAATTATTGTTGTTTTATTATTTCTCTTGCCACATAAACGCCATTTGCTGAGGCTTGCATTAGGCCTCTTGTAATACCTGCGCCATCGCCTAATACATACATATTTTTTATATTTGTTTCAAAAGAATCATCTACTTTAACTTGGTTAGAGTAAAATTTGACTTCTACGCCGTATAAAAGAGTTTCATCACTAGTAAGGCCTGGGCTTACATGATCTAGAGCAATGAGCATCTCGTCAATATCTTTTAATATGCGATAAGGCAATACCAAACATAAATCTCCTGGCACTGCATCCTTTAGAGTAGGTTGAATATTATTTCGGTATAATCGCTCTACTGTAGTCCTTCTGCCACGTCTAAAATCTCCATATCTTTGAACGATAATCTTATTTCCTGAAAGCATATTTCCTAGTCCAGCAATATGTTTACCATATGCTATAGGTGAATTAAAGGGCTCTGTAAATCCCTTTGAAACCAATAATGCAAAATTTGTATTATTAGTTTTTAATTCATCTGCTTTATAACTGTGACCATTAACCACAGCCAAATTATTATCATAAATCTCTGTAGCAACTACACCGCCAGGATTTGAACAAAATGTCCTTACCTTATCATCAAATGTAGGTGTATAGTAAACCAGTTTACCTTCATATAAAGATTCATTAATTTCTTCCATGACTTCATTTCTACACTCTACTCGTACGCCAATGTCGACCTTTCCGACTACAGTATCTACTCCATATCTTTTGCAGACATCGCTAAACCATTCAGAACCATCTCTGCCTACACCTATTACAACTTTATCTGCATAGTAATTATCATCTGCTTGTACACCTATTATTTTTTGGTCTTCGATGATAAACTCTTTTACTGGATTTCTAAATTTAATTGTAACGCCTTTATCAATTAAGGCCTTTTGTAAGTTTCCGTATATTGTATATCCTACTTCTGTACCCATATGTCTTACTGGACACTCAATAAGCTTTAAATTGCTTTTGATGGCTTTTTTACGTATATTTTCAATTTCTTGTTGCTTATCTACACCATATACTTTATGATCTGCACCAAACTCTAAATAAATATCATCACAATATTTAATTAATTCTTCTGTTTGTTCATACCCTATATATGATGGAAGTTCTCCACCTACATCTGGAGAAAGAGATAATTTTCCATCAGAATAAGCACCTGCTCCAGCAAAACCTGTAGTTATATTACAAGGTTTACAGCCAATGCATACATTTGTCTTTCTCTTAGGGCAGATTCTCTTTTCGATTGAATTACCTTTTTCAAACATAAGCACCTTTAAGTTTTCGTTTTGGCTCATTAGCTCCATAGCACAAAAGATTCCAGCAGGACCTGCACCAACGATAATCACATCGTATCTATTATTCATATATCTTACACTCTCTTTCCTCATAATCATACATTTGAATATTATCAGAAAAGTCAAGCAATTGCAATATGTTTTTGCGAACATTTATTAATATATTTCACCAAACATTCGTCTTTCTTACTATAGTTTTTCATCAGTGAGGAATACTTCTATTTCATATTTTCTATACTAAAACCAGCATCTTAATATAATATTTACAGTTTATATTCATAATTCCCTGCACAAAAAAAGCACCTTAGGTGCTATTTTTGTACATATCCGCACTCTTCACTAGGGCAATAAACCTTTTTGCGATTTCCATAGCCTTTTTGGAGCAATATCCCTTGACATTTCGGACATTTCTCAGGTATAGGGCGATCCCATGAGGTATATTCGCACTCAGGATAATTACTACATCCGTAAAAGGTTCTTCCTTTTTTCGTCCTTCTTACGACTAGTTCTCCCTCTTTACAATCTGGACACTTGACACCTAGTTCTTCTAAGAATGACTTTGTATTTCTACAATCTGGAAATCCTGGGCAAGCTAAAAACTTGCCATACCTTCCCGTTTTAATGACCATCAGCCTTCCGCATTTATCACACTCTACATCGGAAACAGGGTCTTCTATCTTTCTTTCTTCCATGACTTCTTCTGCATATTTTAAATCTTTTTCAAAGTTGCTATAGAAATCTCCAATAATATCCTGCCATTGAACATTTTGATCGGCAATCTCATCTAATGAAGCTTCCATACCCACTGTAAATTCTACATCTACAATATCTTTAAAATAGGTCTCCATAAGCTCTGTTACTATAAATCCTAGCTCTGTAGGGTGAAGCTTCTTGTCCTCAACTTCTACATAACCTCGATTTAATATGGTCTGTATGGTTGGAGAGTAGGTACTAGGCCTTCCTATCCCCTTCTCTTCTAATATTTTTACTAGAGATGCTTCCGTAAATCTAGCGGGCGGAGAAGTAAATTTCTGCTCTTTACTGATATCTTTTAATCCTACAACTTCTTTTTCTAAAAGATGAGGAATTTTGTTTTTTTCTTCCTCTGAATTGTCTTGTCCATCATAGCCGTAAATCCTCATAAATCCTTGAAATACGAGTTTAGAGCCAGTTGATCTAAAATTGTAATCTCCACAATCTATGTTAACACTTAAAGTATCGTACTGGGCATTGGCCATTTGACTTCCTACAAAACGATCCCAAATTAATTTGTATAGCCTGTATTGATCTCGCTTTAAGGAATCTTTTACCTTTATAGGCTCTAATTCCATAGTAGTAGGTCGGATGGCTTCATGAGCGTCCTGTATATTTTTCCCTTTTTTCTTAGTCTTGTTTTCATCACCTACGTATTCTTTTCCATATTGACTAAATATGTAGTCTCTACAATTGTTTTTGG
>ENA-UOOM01001001-UOOM01001001.1-fermentation-metagenome-genome-assembly--contig:-NODE-1001-length-29163-cov-4.678645_pt1 | contig 29163 bp, 23 predicted proteins | sample MGYA00245781_ERZ724031 | MGnify/ENA primary metagenome ERZ724031 (study PRJEB28704, sample SAMN03018317) | fermentation metagenome | biome: anthropogenic terrestrial biome; feature: soil; material... | reverse complement strand
ACGAGTGTGAGGTTATGAACATAATCGGCAACGTCAAAGGCAAAAAAGTAATACTTGTTGACGATATGATAGACACCGCGGGTACGCTCTGCAGCGCCGCCAAGGCTATAATGGAGAACGGCGCGATTGAAGTGAACGCCTGCGCTACCCACGCGGTCCTTTCGGGGCCGGCCATACAAAGGATAGAGGAAAGCCCCATAAAAAAGATAACGGTACTCGACACCATTGACCTGCCTCCGGAGAAAAAAATACCTAAGATAAACGTGTTGCCGGTAGCGCCCGTCTTTGCCGAGGCAATAGAGCGCATCTATAAGGACAAGCCGGTTTCGCCAATGTACACCTGACACGGCGCTGCTGCGGATATGACAAAACCCGCAGATGAAATGAAATTTTAACGGCTTTTGGCTTTACAGCGGCACGTAAAAAGCACTTTGGGCGGAACGGGCAACCGTTCCGCCCGAGCTGCTGCCTGCCGCGTGCCTGATGTCATGCTTTATACGGAAAGGGCATAACTTTAAATGTTTGGTAATTTATTTTCTAATAAAAATGAACCGGCCGGCGCTGTGGAGTACATTGTGGCGGGCCTTGGCAACCCGGGGAAAAAGTACGACATGACGCGGCACAACGCCGGATTTATGGCGGTAGACCGTATTGCGGAAAGCGCCGGCGTTAAAATTGACAGGCTCAGGTTCAAAGGCCTGTGCGGCACGGCCGTGATAGGCGGTAAAAAGGTGCTTCTGCTGAAACCGGGGACTTATATGAACCTGAGCGGGCAGAGCGTAACGGAAGCTATGGGTTTTTATAAAATCCCGCCGGAAAAATCAATTATAATCTACGACGACATTTCTTTCCCGCCGGGGAAAATGCGCATAAGGCTCAAAGGCAGCGACGGCGGGCATAACGGAATGAAAAATATAATTTATCTCGCCGGCAAAGACACGTTCCCGCGCATAAAGCTCGGCACGGGCAACAAGCCGAGCGAGGAGTGGGACCTTGCCGACTGGGTGCTGAGGCGCTTTACCGAGGACGAACTGAAATTATTTTACGAAGCGGCCGGCAGCGCGGCAAAGGCCGTGGAGCTTCTTGTGCAGGGCAGGGCCGCGGAGGCGATGAACAGGTACAACTGCTGAAAAGCAGCGTAAAATCAGTATTTGCGACTGCGGCCAACGGCCGCTTTAATATATTTTGCGAAAACTTTAGGAGATATTTATGAAATTCCTTACGCAGGCCGTAAACGGCCTGCCGGAATACGGGGCGCTGAAGTCATATGTACAGAAAAAAGCCCTTCCGGCAGCCGTTACCGGTGTTTCAGGCATCCATAAGGCAAACATCATATATTCGCTCTGCTCCCAGCTTGGGCGCAGGGCTTTTGTAGTAGCCGGCGACGAGGCTGAGGCAAACAGGCTTTGCCTTGACCTTAAGGCCATGGGGCTTTCGCCTATGTTTTACCCGCTGCGCGACTTTTCTCTGCATGATACCGAGGGCAGCTCGCACGAGTATGAGCACCAGCGCCTTGCGGTGCTGAGAAACGTAAAAAACGGAAAGTGCAATGCCGTCGTCTGCTGCATAGACGCTGCGCTCCAGTATACCATACCGCCGGACGAAATGGAGAAACACACTGTTACCATAAAAACAGGCGAAGGCATCGGCATGGAAAACGCCGTTACAGCCCTTTTGCAGGGGGGCTACGAAGATGCGCCGCAGATAGACGGCGCGGGGCAGTTTTCACGGCGCGGCGGCATACTCGACTTCTACCCTCCGGGGCTTTCGCAGCCGGTAAGGGCGGAGTTTTTCGGCGATGAAATAGACACGCTGTCTTTTTTTGACCCTGTTTCGCAGAGGCGTACCGACAGTACGGAGAGCGTTACTGTTTTTCCGGCTTCGGAAGTCCTTATAGCTAAGCCGGATATAACGGCAAAAAAAATCGACAGGCTCGCTTCACAGCTGCGCGGCAAAACCGCACCGGCGGCAAAGGCAGTCCTCGCGAGGGAATCCGCAAAGCTCAGGGAAGGGCTGCATATAGGCTGCGCCGACAAATATATATCGCTTGTCTATGATAGGCCGGCATCGCTTTTCGATTATTTTGCGGACGATATGGTCTTATTTGTAAACGAACCGGTTAAGTCAAAAGAGAGGATGAAAAGCGTCGTATGGCAGTGGGGCGAAGACGTGCGCGACCTGCTCGCAGACGGCACGCTGTGCCGCGGCCTCAGCAGTTTTACTTACGACTATGCCTATGCGGCGGAGTGCTTTTCCAAATACGGCGCCGTCTACCTCGACGACTTTGTCCATGGCGGGTATGACACGCCGGTAATGGGCCAGGTAAACATGACGGCGCGCCAAGGCTCGGCGTGGGGCGGCAACATAGGGCTTTTGGCTGACGACCTCAGCGGTATGCTTGAGAAAAAGTGGTCGTGCGCCGTCCTTGCCGGAACCGAGCGCTCGGCGCGTACAACGGCTGAAGACCTGCTCGCGCGGGGGATAAACGCATTTTATTCCGAGGACCCCGAAACGATAAAACGCGGGCAGGTAGCCGTAATCCCCGGCTCGCTTTCAGGCGGGATAGAGTACCCCGGCGCTTTTTTCGGCCTTATAACGCGCGGCCGTACGGCTGAGGCACGCCGCGGTAAGTCAAAACGCCCTAAAAATGCAAAAGAGATAACCGGCATCTCAGACCTTAACCCCGGCGACTACATCGTGCACACTACGCACGGCATAGGCGTTTTTGAGGGCATACGCAAAATAGAGATGCACGGTGTTACAAAGGACTATATTACCGTTAAGTACGCCAAAGGCGACGTGCTTTACGTGCCTGTTACGCAGCTTGACATGGTGTCAAAGTATATAGGCCCGCGTGAGGACTCGTCGGTGCGCTTGAGCCGTTTGGGCGGCGCCGACTGGCAGAAGGCGAAGGCGAAGGTCCGCCGTGCCGTCAAGGACATAGCAAACGACCTTATAAAGCTGTACGCCCAGCGCATGAATATAAAAGGCTGTGCCTTTCCTGCCGACGACGACCTCCAGCGCGACTTCGAGTCACGCTTTGAGTTTGACGAAACGGACGACCAGCTCCGCTGCATAGAAGAAATAAAAGCTGACATGGAAAAAAGCGTGCCTATGGACAGGCTGCTTTGCGGCGACGTAGGCTTCGGCAAAACCGAAGTCGCCCTGCGCGCCGCGTTCAAGTGCGTGGAGGGTTCAAAGCAGTGCGCCATGCTCGTGCCTACAACGCTGCTTGCCTGGCAGCATTACCAGACTATAACGCGGCGCTTTGAGGGTTTTCCTGTTAAGGTTGAGTTACTGTCGCGCTTCAGGTCGACTAAGGAACAGGCCGAGGTAATAAGGAAATGTAAAAACGGTGAGATAGATATAATAGTAGGCACGCACAGGATCATTTCAAATGACGTTGAGTTCCGCGACCTCGGGCTTATAATTATAGATGAGGAACAGCGCTTCGGCGTAGCGCAGAAGGAAAAGTTAAAGACAAAGTATAAGAACGTAGACGTGCTCACGCTTTCGGCTACGCCGATACCGCGTACTCTAAACATGGCCATGTCGGGCATGCGCGACATGAGCATCATAGAAGAAGCGCCGCACGACAGGCATCCGGTGCAGACATACGTGCTTGAGCACGACGACGGCATCATAGCCGATGCCATACGCCAGGAGCTGCGGCGCGGCGGGCAGGTGTACTACCTGCACAACGACGTTGCGTCGATAGAGCGCACTGCCGCGCGCATACAACAGAGGGTGCCTGAGGCAAAGGTCGGCTTCGGCCACGGCAAAATGGACGAACAGGAGCTGTCGGAAGCGTGGCGCAAGCTCATAGAGCAGGAAATAAACGTTTTTGTATGCACTACGATAATTGAAACTGGAGTCGACGTGCCTAACGTAAACACGCTCATAATAGATAACGCCGACCGCATGGGGCTTTCGCAGCTGCACCAGATAAGGGGGCGTGTCGGCCGTTCGAGCCGGCGCGCCTACGCGTACCTTACATTCGCGCGCGACAAGGTCCTGTCGGAGATATCGCAGAAAAGGCTCTCAGCCATACGGCAGTTCACAGAGTTCGGCTCTGGCTTTAAAATAGCCATGCGCGACCTTGAAATACGCGGCGCCGGCAATATTTTAGGAGGCGAGCAGCACGGGCACATGGAAGCCGTGGGCTACGACATGTACCTGCGCCTGCTGTCTGAGGCAATAGGCAAGGCAAAGGGCGAGCCCGTAAAAGAGAGCGGCGGCGAGTGCACGGTGGACGTACAGGTTACAGCGCATATACCTGAAAGTTATATCTCAGACCTTAACCAGCGCCTTGAGATATACAGGCGCATAGCGGACATACGCACAGACGCGGATGCATCCGACGTTACCGACGAACTCATCGACAGGTTCGGCGAGCCGCCGGAAAGCGTCGGCGGGCTTGTGAAGATAGCGCTGCTGAGGAGCAAGGCCTCACAGGCCGGATTTACAGAGATAAAGCAGCAGAAAGACACGCTTTTAATGTATGTAGACGCGATAGACATGAGAAGGGTCAGCCTGCTTACTTCGGCGCTGCATGGCAGGGTAATGCTCAGCGCCGGGGCGAAACCGTATATAAGCGTCAGGATGGGGCATGACTGCGCGCCCATAGAGACGCTGTCAGAGATTTTTAATGCGCTTGATGCGCCGCATAGCGCATGATAAAATAAATACATGAAAAACGCCGCCGCGGCATTTTGAAACCGCGGCGGCGTTAAATTTACGTAAATTAAACTTAAACGGCTGATTTATTTATTACGAAGCCGAGGAGGAGGAGTCTGTTTCAAACATTGACGGGTCGTATGAGTTTAGTGCCGAGTCGTTGACCGTTACGTCTTTGAGGGCTTCGGCCTCTTTTGAAATGGATTCGCTGAATTCCTTGTATTTGTAGGTGTAAAGAAGCGACTTGCGCTTAGTTTCGTCTTTAACTTCATCGGATATTGTTTTATCTATATCGTTTTTCATTACCATAACGTAAAAGCTCGTAGTGCCGCTTGAAATTTCCTGCGCTTTTACTTCGCCGGATTTCATGGCGCTTATCATCTTTTTCATATCGTCTGGATAACCTGAGGAGCTGAGGTTCGCCATATCGCTCTGCAGCTGGTCTGAAGTGGATTTAGACGAAGTCTTGTACGCATCCGCCGCCTGCTGCATGGTCATTGTGCCGGCTTTGATTTTTTCAATATATCCGTCAAATTCGCTTTCGGCTTTCTTCTTTTCGGCGGCTGTCATAGCCGTCACTTTACCGCTGGAACTGCTTTTGTAAAGTGGAAGCGAGATATATGAAAAATCGCTGTAATTTTTAACATAATAACTTTTGAGGTCCGCGTCGGAAACGGCCTTTTTGCCGCCGTTGCCGTAAGTCGCGTAAAATATCTGCGCGAGCTTTTGGCTGCTTTCATAAAATGAAAGGGAAAAAGAAGACTGCGCGACCCCCCATTTTTCAAACTGCGTGCCGTACTGCTCCCACTGGGAAGCGGCCGCGCTTGAAATAGTCTTGCTTTCGGTGTCGTCGAGCTTTAAGTTAAGCTCTTTCATCTTGGAATCTATTACAAAGAGCGTTTTCACGTCGTTAAGGGCTTTTTCACGTATCCAGGACGTCGCGTCTTTACTGTCTATTTTTTGGCTGAGCACCGACTTCGTCGAATCCGTCACCTGCGAAGAGGCGTTGTTGTATTCAGAGTAAAGGTAACATATATAGCTTCCTATGGGGACGGTCATGCTGTCGTTTTTGGCCGCCCAGCTTTTTTTGTCTGATGCACAGGCCGTAGTGCCGGACACGATAAATACGGCCGCGAGCAGCACCGCTGAAAATTTCTTAAGTTTTTCCATATAGCACACTCCGATTTTTAAAAAATTAATTTTAATTTTAACGCATGCCGCCCTGCCTTAATGGCGGCAGGGACGGCAAATTAAAAAAATCCTCACAAAAAGAAAAGGCTGCGGCACAAAACACCGCGGGAAAAGCCCGCACGCGCCTGCGCGCCGGATTTAAGCTTCGTTGCTTATCAGGAATAAAAAATAATTATATAGGTTATTATACACGCTTTTTAAGGAACTGTCCACATAAAAGGCGTCTTTCTTTAATCGGGCTTTTATCATAAGGATATTTATGATATAATATGAAATATTTAATTTTGCATTATAAACTGCTTGTAGAGGGGCGGTACTTTGTACAAAACATGGGAAGAACTTGAGGGCGCGTGCCTTGCCTGCAAAAAATGCGGCCTGTGCGAACACCGTACGCACGTCGTTTTCGGCATGGGCAACAGGACAGCAGGGGTAATGTTCGTAGGCGAAGGCCCCGGCGAGCAGGAGGACCTGCAGGGCAGGCCGTTCGTCGGGAGGAGCGGGCAGCTGCTTGACAAGATGCTCGACGCCGTTGATATGAGCCGTGACAAGGATATATATATAGGTAATATAATAAAATGCAGGCCGCCTAAAAACCGCGATCCGCTCCCCGCGGAACAGGATGCGTGCATAGGCTGGCTGAGGGCGCAGACAGCGTTCATACAGCCTAAGATAATCGTCTGCCTCGGCAGGATAGCGGCTATGAAGATTATAAAGCCGGACTTTAAAATCATGCGCGAGCACGGGCTGTTTTTTAAAAAAGGCGGCGTCCTTATGATGGCGACCCCGCACCCCGCCGCGCTTTTAAGGAACCCCGGCAACAAACCCGCGGCTTTTGACGACTTTATAAAGCTGCGGGAGGAAATGGACAGGCTCGGCATAGAATAGCGTATTATAATGTAAAACCTGTAATACGTACTAAAGCGAAAGGTTATGGTGTTTTTGTATAAAGCTTGTATTTTTGACCTTGACGGCACTCTTGCCTACACTTTGGAGTCCATAGCTTATTACTCCAACAAAGCACTCGAAATGCACGGATACCCGGTTATACAGTTGGAACAATATAAACGTATAGTAGGGAACGGCTCCGCCGTACAGGTACGCCGCATGCTCGAAACCATCCGCGGCAGCGGAGGATATACTGAAGAAGATGCTTTACAGCTGCACGCTACGTACAAAAAGCTTTATTCTTCCGACCCGCTGTACCTTGTAAAGGGGTATCCGGGCATGGACGAAACAGTAGCTTCGCTTAAAAAGGCCGGGATAAAAACCGCCGTGCTTTCAAACAAGCCGCACGAGTGGGTTACGGCGATAATATCGAAAATTTTTCCTGAAGGCAGCTTCGAAGTCTGCATGGGGCAGACGCGGGGAATCCCGCTGAAGCCGTCGCCGGAAGGCGCGCTCATGGCTGCCGAAAAGCTCGGGGTAAAGCCGCGCCTCTGCCTTTATATAGGCGACACATGTACGGATATGGAAACGGGGCTTGCCGCCGGAATGGACACCGCCGGGGTACTGTGGGGCTTCAGGGACAGGGCGGAGCTTTCCGCCGGCCGCGCAAAATACATCATTAAACAGCCTTTGGACATTTTGGATATAATATCCGGCGAGAGGAAATGAATGGACTGGTTTTTAAAGGTACTTAACACCGACCGCAAGCTTGGCATGCGCATAATAAAAACCGGCATAGCCGTAACCGTCTGCGTCGCCATCTCAAGTATTTTTAATTTCGGGCAGCCGCTTGTGGCGGTTGTCGCGACGGTTATGTCTATGGGCAGGTCCATAGACGCGTCGCTCCGCTCAGGTAAAAATAAGATCATAGGAGTCGCCATAGGCGCAGCCCTCGGCGGCTTTTTCGCCATGCTTTCGCCGGCGAACGCCGGACTCTGCGGCATAGGCATTATACTGGTGATTTATATCTGCTACCTTGCAAAGCTTGACATGGCCGGCACTTTGGCAAGCTTTGTGTTTGCCGCCGTGATGTTTGTCTCGCCGCCTGGCGGGAAGGCGTGGCAGTGCGCGCTTACTTGCGCCGGCAACGCTTCGGCGGGCATAATTATAGCGGTTGTCGTAAACTTCGTAGTTATGCCGCCTAATTATGCGGAACAGGTTAAAAAGCTTTACGGCAGGCTTGTGGCAGAAGTGTCGGAAAGCGTAAAAAACGTGAACGGGGTAAGCTCAGCCGAACTGCGGGACATAAAAGAAACTATTGCCGCGGTGGAACACGCGATAGACCTTTATGCTTCTGAACTGAAGATACTCCGCTGGAACGACGATGAAATATCTGAAATTTCGGATAAGGTGAAAGTTTATATAGCGGTATTTGAGGAGCTCCGCGCCGCCGCCTCGGTCGGCTCCGGCGGAAACACGGAGTCTACTTCCGTTTACAAGTACCATAAAGATAACGTTGAGCGCCTTTATGCCGAAACGGTGCGGGGCAGGAAAAAGGCCGAAAATAAAAAATAACGGCCGGAGGGCGTGCGCAAAATTAATAGTTACTCCCCTGCACCGCCGGGAGTTTTCCAATTACAAAAAAATCGGCCGCGGCAAAATGAAAATTTTGCGGCGGCCGATTTAGGCTGTGCGGGTTATGTTATATAATATAGAGATTTAATTATCCCGCCTGTGTCCCTCTCGTTGTTTAAAGGAGTAAAAAATTTTTTACTGAAACAGATAGTGAGTTCTTCGAAAGGGACTTGGCAAATACGGAACATTGTTCCGTATTCCGGCTTGCCGGCGGGTTACAAATTAAAAGGATCTGTTTGGACTTTTATTGCCTGTACGGCGGCCTTTTGGTTTAAGTTTGCTTAATACCTGACAGTGCAAAAATTTTATCATATATTTCGGCCGCATTTTAGCCGTTAAAGAAACTTTTCGAAAATTCATAAAATTTTAATATTTTGTCCCTGTGCTGAAAGGCGCCGCGCGTTCCGCCGGCAGCGCCGGGGTTTAAGCCTGCCCTTTCAGCCTGAACGATGCCATAAGCTCTTTCATGCGTTTTGCCTGCGCCGAAAGTCCCTCGCTCGCGGCGGCGCTTTCCTGCGAAGTGGCGGAGGTCGTCTGTACTACCGCCGCGACCTGCTCAAGGCCATGCGTGACTTCTTTTACAGCGTCGGACTGTTCGCCGGAGGCAAGGGCAATTTTGGCAAAAAGCGCCATTATGCGTTTTTCACCTTCGACTACTTCCCCAAGGGAAGAAGCCGTGTCCCCGGTTATTTTTACCCCTTCGGCAACGGCGTCAGACGTGCCGTTTATAAGCTCGGCAGTATTTTTGCTTGCGGCTGCGCTTTTGCCTGCGAGGTTCCGTATTTCGTTCGCCACGACCGCGAAGCCCTTGCCGGCCTCGCCGGCGCGTGCGGCTTCTACCGCCGCGTTTAACGCAAGTATGTTTGTCTGGAAGGCTATGTCTTCTATAGTCTTTATTATGGCGCTTATTTTACCTGAGTAATCGCGTATTTTGTCCATGGCCTCCGTAAGCTCCGCCATTTGGGCGTTGCTTTTTTCAAGCTTTTCGCTTACCTGCAGCGCCTCTTTGTTAGCGGTGTCAACACCCTGTGCGTTGCTCTCGGCTTTGCTTGATATCTCGGCTACGGTGGCGGATATCTGCTCTATGGTGGCGGCCTGCTCGCCGGCGCCCGAAGCCAGGGACTGCGCGCCGCCTGCCACTTCGCCGGAACCTGAGGCCACCTGGCCGGCAACGGTGCCTATCTCGGAGCAGACGCCGCTGAGCGAGTCGCTTATGTGCGTTATGGACGTATATATAGGCTTAAAATCGCCCCTGTAGTATGATTTGTTTGCCGATACGTTGAAGTTGCCGCCGGCCATTTCGCCGAGGACAAGTTTTTCATCGTCTATTATATTTTTCATATCGCGCACAAGCGCACCGGCCGCTTCGGCAAGCCGGCCGGTTTCGTCCTTTGCCTTGACTTTAGGGACAGGCGAATGGAGGTCTCCGCCGGAAAGGCCCGCAAGGCGGTCTGAGCAGGCCTTGACCGGGACTGCTATGGCTGACGCCAGCTTTGCGGAGAAAAACACGCCGGCCGCGATGAGCGCCGCGGATACAGCCGCCATGCCCAATATGATACTGTATATGCTCGACGTCATTTCCTTTACCGGCGCGACTACGCCGTACGACCACCCGTCGGTTCCGCTTACAGGGGCGTAGTAGCATATCCTGTCGCCTGTTTCGTAAGCATAAATGTCTGTGCCGGTTTTGCCCTGCGTCATTTTTTCATATACCTGGGCGGCTGACTCGTAGCTCTTGTCTGTTTTAGCTGCCGTTATGAAGTTCTGCTGCTGCTCGACAAGCTGCGGGCGCATATTCGCTATCATTTTGGCTTCTTTGTCTATTATGAACACGTTGCCCGTTGTGCCTACCCTTACGTCTCTTATTATATTGCTTAACGTTGTGCTCCCGAGCTCGGCCACCATTACGCCTGAAAAACTGCCGCTTTTAAGCGGAGTGCTTAAAAAAATGACAAGGCTGCCCTTGAGGTCTTTTTTCGTTGTGGAAAAATATGTTTTACCCTGCAAAGCTTTTTTAAAGTACTCCTCGTTTGCTATGTTCTGCCCGCTTAAAGACTGGTCGGCGCTTATAATATTGCCGCTGCCGTCCGCTGCGTACAGCTCCTTCATGCCGTACGCGGTTTTACGCTCGCTTAGCTGTGAGAGCCACGCGGCTTTGTCCGACGAAACTTCAGGCACGGCGATGGAGGCGGCCGACTTTACCTCCTGCTCCATGCCGCTGAGCGACTTTGTTATGGCGACGTTAGACAGTTCCCCCATTGACTTAAGGTCTTTTCTTACGTTGTCCTCAAGCCCTTTATAGCTGATAAATATGCCGACGATAAGGTTGACTATGACGGTAACCGTTACCATGATTACCATGCTGAACCTGATCTTTTTACTTAAGGTCGTAAAGTTTTTCATAAGGCGCACATCCTCCTTTAAGGAATTATCTAAAGCAATAATAACAAAATTATGCGATAAAATAATGAATATTGGGAATTATATGGATATTATTAATATAATTATAAAAAATAAACTTTTATTTTTATGTAAAAAGCCAATAAAAGTAAAACGCACCGTGGAACAATATGGCATAAAAGCAAGGAGATATACAGCATAGTTTTATCCAAAAAGACGAATATGCGGAAATGTATTGACCAAAAGCTATTTTTAAACTATACTGATACTGCTGGGCAAAATGACTTTTAGTCATTTTACTTGCGGGCGGCGTCATATAAACGTATGCCATTGCAGGTGGGGGTGTCAGACCTTTACGGCTTTATGCGGTGCACGCAGAAATTGGACGGTGGTGCGCGCTTTTATTTAAACATTATTAAATACATCAATACATCGAATTTTTAACAGGAAGATGATGGCATTTGCTTTTCAAATTTGCAAAAATCTTTACCCGTAAACCGGCAATCGTGGTTATAATAGCCGTGCTGCTCGTTATACCGTGCATGGCCGGATATGCCGGCACAAAAATAAATTACGATATACTGTCTTATCTGCCTGAAGACCTCGACTCGACGAAAGGCGAACGCGTACTTGAAGACACGTTCCATGATGCAGCTACGTCAATGCTTGTAGTGGATAATATGGAGTCGAAAGACATACTTAAATTAAAAGATAAAATAAAAGACGTAAATGGTGTGAACAGCGTCGTTTGGGTTGACGACATTGCAGACATAAGCATACCTAAAGAGATGCTGCCGCAAAAAATAAAGGACGCTTTTTACAGCAAAGATTCGACTTTACTGCTCATAACGTATGACGGGGCGGCCGCTTCAAACGAAACATTAAAGTCAATAGGGACGATAAAAGGGCTTCTGAACAAACAGTGCTTTTTGAGCGGGTTTTCAGCCATAATTAAAGACACTAAGGACCTTGCCGACAAAGAAGTAGCCGTTTACGTTGTTTTGGCGGTGGCGCTTTCCATAGTAGCCATGACTTTCTGCATGAGTTCATGGATACTGCCGTATGTTTTCATGCTGGGCATAGGGTTTGCGGTAATATATAATTTCGGTACGAATATTTTTCTTGGCCAGATATCGTACATTACAAAGGCAATAGCGGCGGTGCTGCAGCTGGGGGTAACCATGGACTACTCCATCTTTCTCATAAACCGCTACGACGAGGAAAAACCCAAGTACGACGACAGGCGGGACGCCATGGCGAAGTCTATCGAGGCGGCGTTCGTGTCGCTTGCCGGGGGGTCGCTTACGACTATAGCCGGCTTTTTCGCCCTTTGCTTCATGCAGCTTTCACTTGGCAAGGATATAGGCATAGTTATGATGAAAGGCGTGCTTTTCGGCATTATAACTACCGTAACGGTTCTGCCGTCGCTCATACTTCTTTTTGACAAGCCGATACATAAATACACTCACAAAATAATGATACCTGACTTTACAAAAGGTTCGGACTTTATTTTACGGCACAGGTGGGTGCTCGTAGTGCTCGGCCTGCTGTTGATACTTCCGGCCGTTTGGTCGCAGTCTAAAACGCAGGTGTACTACAACCTTGACCGTTCGCTGCCGGAAACGATGGACTCCATAGTTGCGACTAACAAACTTAAAAAAGACTACAATATGGCTACGACGCATTTTGCCATAGTTAATGACAGTCTCCCGTCGTATAAGCTCGCGGATATGATATCGGAAATAAAGAAAGTTGACGGCGTGGAAAGCACCCTCGCTTATGATGACATAGTTGGGCCAGCGGTACCTGATTCATTCATACCGCAAAAGGTAAAAGACTTATGCAAAAAAGACGGACGCCAGCTCGTTATGGTAAATTCAAAGTACAAGTCAGCGGAAGACAATGAGAACAACCAGATAGACGAGATAAATAAGATAATAAAAAAATATGACAAGACAGCACAGCTGACAGGTGAAGGCGCCATGACGAAAGATCTCATAGACACGGCATCCGTTGACTTCAAAGTTACCAATAACATTTCTATGCTGTGCATAGTGCTTTTGATAGCCGTACTGTTCAAGTCGGCAGTTATACCGGTTATACTTGTCGCCATCATAGAACTCGCTATATGCATAAACCTCGGCATACCGTTTTTTACAGGGACAGTCATACCGTTTATATCGCCTACAGTCATAGGCTGCGTACAGCTTGGCGCAACCATAGACTACTCCATACTTATGACGACAAGGTTCCAAGAAGAGCTGAGGAAGGGCCTAAACAGGCTTGAAGCGATAAAAGTAGCATCGCGGACTTCGTTCCCGTCTATAGTGACAAGCTCGCTCGTGTTTTTCTGCGCGACGCTCGGCGTTTCCATAGTTTCAAAGATAGGCATGATACAGAGTATATGTTCAATGCTGGCAAGGGGCGCACTCATAAGCGCCGGTGTAATAATCTTTATGCTTCCGGCAGTGCTGTACGTTACCGAACCGATAATAAATAAGCTGACTTTCCACTGGAGAAATACTTAATATAAGTTTTTTCAACGGAGGTAATTACAATGAAAAAACATACCGTCAAAACAGCCGGCAGGATAGGCTGCGCAGCTTTGGCAGCAGTAATGGCAATGTCATCAGGCGGGACGGCTTTCGCAAGCGCCGCCGCAACCCAAAAAGATGAAACGGTTTACTCTACGCTGGACGCTAACGGCCGGCTTAAGAGTACAACGGTGTCGGACTGGCTGCACAGTGACGGCGCAGCCGCCGAGTTTTTAGACAAATCCGACCTTAATGGAATCAAAAACGTTAAATCTAATGAAAACCCCGTGAGAGACGGCGGCAGCCTTGTGTGGCAGCTTGACCCTTCGAGCGTCGGCAAAACCGGCAGCAACATTTATTATGAAGGGACTACAGACAAAAAATTGCCGCTCACCGTTTCGGTTGCCTATTACCTTAACGGAAAAGAAATATCCCCAGCGAAGCTTGCGGGAAAGTCCGGCTCCGTTGAAATAAAGGTAAATATAAAGAACAACGAAAAACACACGGTTAAAGTAAGCGGCAAAGATACGGTCATGTACACGCCCATGACGGCCGTGGTTATGACGAAGCTGCCGTCGGATACTTTTAAGAACGTCAAATTGAGTGATGGCAAGCTTATTTCCGACGGCAAAAACCAGTTTGTAACTTTTGTTACAATGCCGGGCCTCAATGACAGCCTGCAGCTTACAAGCTACAGCGATATACCGGAGCTAAGCGACCTTGATTTTCCGGAAGAGCTTGACATAAAAGCCGACGTTACAAATTTTTCACTTGATACCATAGCTGTGGCCGCAACGCCGGAGATTATAGATTCCGACAAGCTCAAAGACTCAACGGATATAGACGGGATGAGAACAAACCTTAACAAGCTGAAAAAAATACAGGATGATATTGATAATGTTGATTCCGATAAAAGCATTCGTTCGTTATTTACGAACTCTGACAGGACGGCCGCCGCGCGCCTGCTTATAGACGACGTCTTTGATTTTTATAAATTGGACTTAAAAATGACTGACCTTGCGTCTGACTATGTGACAAACGATAACATAAAACTTTATGACCGCGTAACTTCAGACCTCGACAAGGCCGACATAAAGTACCTGCTTGATAATAAAGTCCTTCGCGGAATAAACGGTAGGCTTACAGATGAAAATATAGAAAAAGGCAGGACGCTGCTAAATGATTACGACGAGATAGAAACGTTTGACATGGTAAAGCTGAACCATGTGCTTAAAGCCCTCAACCACTACGACAAGCTTTACAACAGCTTTGATGATATAATCGACGATGCTGAGCGTATAGAAAACCACATGAGCACTTCGAGCCTTGACACCATAAGCAAGCTTACGGGCAGCGGTATACAGGGCGACCTGTCTAAGCTTATGGAGAGCCTTGACGGGCTTTCCGATTCCGGCCTTACGGGAATACAGCTTGACGACAGCGACATCCAAGCGCTTATGGAAAATTACCTAAACCGCGACGGCAACTTTGAAAAAATACTCGCTTCACAAATAAAAGGCATGGCGGATAAAAACGGAAATATTAATATAAGCGAATTGCTGTCATATGTAAATGGTTTAAATTTAAACAGTGACCTTAAAAGCGCAATAATGGGCCAACTTAAGGGTCCGTTTGCCAAGAGCAACCCCGATGCTGAGGTTTCGGCAAGCTCCCTATCAGGTATTTTGAGTACTTATGATATTGACAGCAAATATTTGCAGGGTATCGTTGGAACCGATGGAAAAATAAAAGTAAAAAGCCTTTTGGGTGCGCTGTCTACTTTGGCAAAAGAATTACCGTTGGATGAACAACAAATCAGCGCTTTGACGGCGCAGATAATACCGGTTATCCTCAAAGAAAACCCTGACACGGTTCTGCCTGCTGAAGATATCATAAAAGCGGCAGGTAACGCTGTAAACAAATTAGATGCTAATGCAAAGTCAGCCGTTATCAGTACAGTTGCCGCAGCAGCTGCTGACGGCACTGCCGACAAGCTCAATGACATGCTTGGGAACGCCGGGCAGCTGCAGGAGGACCTCGCGGATGAACTTGGCGACAACTATGAGGATAAACTTGAAAGCGCGTTAGGCAGCCTGAGCGATGAGAATAAATATATAGAGAACCTTAAAGACGACCTTAACGATATGGTAGGCGACGATGATGACGACAAAGACACCATAGAGGACGACCTTGACGGGCTTAAGGACGTAATACTCGACAAAGACCAGACGGATTACCTTATACACTGGGGCAACAGGATTAAAGATATGAAAAAAGACCTCGACGGCAACAGTGAAAATATAAGCATCATGCGCGACCTGCTTAAGCAGTATGACGACCCGAAGATAAAGAACGCCAAAAACATGATACCCACTTTGCAGAATGACCTCGACGATGTGCGGCCGGTGCTTGAGGCGCTTAAAGACAGCCTCGGCGAGCCTGCAATGAACGCAAGCCTGCATAAACTGCCCGAAACAACAAAAACGCTGCTAAAAATGCAGGACGATATAAACAGTAACCGCAGTATAATGGATATCTTTAAAAAGACAATGGCTCCGGCTACCGTATCGGTATTTAAGAATACTTTCGACACGCTCGACGATTTCAAAAAAGATGGTACGGTCGACAGTTATACTAAAAAGCTTGACGATGCCGACGACCTTATAGCGAGGAAGGATGTTTATTTAAATCTTGCGGACGATTATAAGATATTTACACAGGCGGCCGACGGGGCGGATACGCAGCTCAAGTTCGTTATGAAAACCGCTGAAATAAAAGCCGATGATAAGACTGTGGAGGCAGAGCCTGTAAGTACAGGCCAAAATACCGGAAAGAAAAACAGCGGGTTTAAAGAATGGGTGCAGTCCGTTTGGAACGGAACCGCTAACCTTTTTAGGAGTATTTTCTGATTTTCATGTTGTTCCATTTGGGGCTGTGCCGGCTGGCATGGCCCCTGTTTTTGTTTTCAAGCTATTGACACGGCTATAGGCGTATGGTAAAATATAAACATATCTGCGAGAGTGGCGAAATTGGCAGACGCGCAAGATTCAGGTTCTTGTGGACCATTAAACGTCCATGCGGGTTCAAGTCCCGCCTCTCGCACCAGTGATAACTGTTGTTATCGCAAAATTAAAAGTCCATATCTTTGAGACTCTTAATTTTATGATAACGCCCCGCCGCATAAAGCGGCAGGAGATTATCATAAAGGTTTGTGTGTGTCCTGCAAAGGATTGCTGGCAAGCAATCACATTGGTGCAGTCATAATAACTGTCCAGCGCTCATACTTTCGGAACGGGCCTGCCCAATGCCGTGAGGTGTTCAAGGCAGAAGTATCATTATTCCCCGCTTAGCTCATCGCCAATTCCGGTATGCCATTTCGGAGCAACATGCAGTTGGTCGCAAATGCGTCTGTGTTGCAGCTCGCGGTTTCTATGTTTACCGACACCTAAGCGGGAAAGTCTTTGCATTACACTATGATTTCAACAATCGTTGGGTGATTGTTTGAAATATTTTTCAAATTGCGCCAACCTCGCGCAACGGCGCAGAAGCCGTAACAAGAGGTACACAACATTTACTGTTGTGGATGATGGGACAAAAAAGAAAGCCTGAACCCTCCGTCAAGTCAGGTACAGGCTTGCATCTATCCGAAAAACGCAGTAAAATAAACTACGTACAATCGGCGTTCACAAGTCATAACGGTATGCATGTACCTTTATGGCGGATGGGGATTAATCATTTAGGTGGTGATTCTTCCCCTGTGGATGTCTTTTTTTTATGTCCACGTAGAAATTATACTCCAATATAAAGAAAATTGCAAGGAAAATTTTTATTTTTCCTTTTTAAATAAAAAGCTAAGCTGTTCTATGTAATCTTTAAAATCATCTAAAAAATCTTCTAATTTATCCGTTGCAAAAGATAAGAATTTCGGTAAAAAGTATAAAATAACTGCTGCCACCATTAATATGGCAACTGGTAACAGTTTATTGCCAACATAATCCTCAAAAGGGCCCTTTCTAACTATTGCTAAAGCCGCTAATAATATTGAACCCACTGATAGAATTTTAGATAGAACGGAAGCTATGCAAGATATTCCTTTTAAAATAAAAAAAGCAAGTGAAAAAATAGGAATAAATGGTGCAAGGAAAATTCTTACTAGCACTAGAATTATTTTAACTGGGATTGTATGCATTTTGAATAAAGTCCGCACATCATTTTCATATTCTGCTCTGTTCTTTGCATGTTCATGTATCATTCTCTCAATATCCATTACCTTAAGATCATATGATGTATATACAATATTATTTTGAAATGATGTTGAATCATCAGTATTATTAGCTGATTCTTTATCATATCTATCTTTGTTATTGCTGTCAATTAATGTTTCATAGGCCTCATTTATGAGCCTAAAGAAAGCTGCTGCGTTTGGCGCATTATTTACGTCAGGGTGATATTTCTTCGCTAATTCTCTGTATGCGGTCTTTATTTGCTCAGTGGTAGCGTCTTCGCTCACGCCTAAAACCTCATAATAATTCAACATCAGACAACCTTCTTACGTAACATTACAATTATTTTACCATAAGAATTAACAATTAGCAATATTTAGAACGACAAAAAGCTTAAAACCGGAGCCAGTTCCGGTTTTAAGTTACAGCAAATAAAAAAGCCGGAGCAGTATCTGTTTAGGATAGCTGCCCCGGCATAATATTAAAAATCATTAAAGTCTTCATTGCAGGCTGGCCGTACAGATAATACAATCCCGCCATTTATGCCATAAAGCCATATGGAGGCATCATCCATAAGACCGTTTAACGATAACCACTCAGGGCTAATAGGAATGCATCTGTGCCTTACCTGTACCGGCATACGTTGGCATATCGGGGTGTATTTTCGCATAATTATGCGGCTGCCCTGTGTTTCTTGCACAATAAGCCCGTAATCTGCCTCTATCCCATAAAGTCCCCAAATGCTTTTTGGTATATAAACGTGCATGTGTGTTATTTTGATTGGTATACCGCACACATCGTATTGGCGGCACTGTTCTGCAGACCACGGTTTTATACGTATTTGTATGCCGGCATCTGCCGCAATAAGATAAGCGTACTGCCCAATAACTACACCGTTTTTTTCTGCCCAGGATGTAGGAAGGTTAAAACGCCGAATGGATACTTGCTTAACGATTGTTTGAGGTTTTACCAGGTTTTCCGGGTATATTAAAATGCTGTCGCTATTAATTTGTGCTCGGACAAGTCCATCATTCGGTATGCCAAAGTAGCTGCAGAGTTTCGAATCAAGCGTAATGCGATTTCTTCGAGAAACAATGGCGGGCAGGCCGGTGATTTTTATGTTTCCCACTTGTTTTCCTCCGTTATGATTTATTTTGCTGTCTTGTTGCTACAAAATAAAAACTGGAAAATGTATTTTGAAAATGTTTTCAAGATAGCCATGCCAGTGTTGTAATGTTTCAGAATCAGTTATTCCATGTGAAAGGCCATTGGACATCGTAAGAATGTTTTCAATTACATCTTTACGGCTTATAAACTCCGAAGGATTGTTTTTCTTTGCATGCTTTTTAAAAAACATAAGAATTCTCCTTTTAGATTGATATATCTGTTTTCTCCGTCTGTTTATATTTTGAGTGCTTTTGCCCTAAAATTTTCCCTTCAATATTCCTGCGGTAGTTTTTCAGGACGTCGTTCCAGTCATCCAAGTAAGGCTTATGAATGGTAATGCTGTAATCATGGCCATACTCATTTTTTATTTTCTCTGTTCCGTTCAGGCCGGCGTTTATTTCATGGCCAAACTTTTTACTGTCGTTATTAAGCCCGACTACAATGTTATGTATTTCCGGATGCCATTTCAAATACCTGTCAAGAGCCTGAGTTGCCGCTGCCCCACCGAGTGATATCATTGGGCAGTCAATGCGCTTACTGTCCGTAATTTGGCATAGAGAATTGTAACTCATCGCCTCTATAGGGCTTTCAAACACGCATACGGTATTAAATCCGTCTTTGCCTTTAATTACGAAAGGGAAGCTCTTATTTGAACCTGTAACATCTACCTTGACAGCTTTTCCGGTGGAGTTCATTGAGCGCATGGAAGCATATCGGGGAGTACCCTTATCATCATATCCAACCATTACAAGGTTTTGAAAAGCTCGTATCTGCCCGCTTCCCAGTAATTCGTTAATTGCAGCCGGAGCAATGCACTCAGCGTTACGAAATGGAGCGCCTGTTTCGCCTGTATTAATGTCACTGCGCACTGTGGGTATATCTTTTAAATCGTCATGGAATCTTTCTTTAACCGAATACATTGCGTTTCCGCCTTTATCGTATCCGATGATTTTAAGCTTATTATACGTTATGCCCTGGTATATTTTGTGGTTCTCTGCGAGACCTTTAACAAGTTCATGGCCTATGCACCTTTCCTTAATCAGGTAAGCAAACATGTTTCTGTAATTTTCCGCGCGTTCAGGGAGTATAAATTCAGGCTTTTCTTCAGCAGATACGTTCACAGTATGTACCGGCCCAACAGGCGCTGGGCGGTCAATCGTATCTGCAAGTATGCAAATTGCTTCAGGATAAGTTTTATCCTCATAATTTTGTATGAAGTCTATCGCCCTTCCGTGTAATCCCTTTGAGTTCCAAAACCAGCTGCCGTCCTGTTTGAATACCATGCTGTCATGTTCCTTCAAATGATACTCGTTACCAATACGTATCAGGTTATACCCGCGTGAAACAGCGTAGTTAAGGGCATTATTGTTGTCAAGTGCCGCTTTCAGTTCATCATCAGTATAATATATTTTTCCTGTTTTTCTGCTTACGGACATTTTATCACCCCCATGAAATAAGCGGAACAGCTTAAATCTGCTCCGCTTTTGATTTAGACATCAGATATTTTATAATACGTTTGCGTATTTTTTCGGAAAAGCTGTCCCGCTTTGGCAGGTACTTTTTAAAATCTATCATATGCGATTGCGTTACAAACCTATAGGCAGCATCGTCATACGATTCAAAAATCGTGCTGCTAACTTCGCCTGTCTTTTCATCAAAAATATATGTGGCATAACGTACCATCCGGTCCTTTTCGTCATAAAAAGTGGTTAATTTATTGTCGCAGAAAAGGCCTAACAAAAATTCTCCGTTGCCAACGCTCTGCCTGTCGCGGTTTTTCTTAAGGAAGTTTAAGATTTCAGAAATGTTTTCAGCACCTTTAACATCCGAAACTAATCGTACTGATAAATCGGATAGTATAAACCCAAGCGGATGCCCGTCTTTAAAAACGACAAGGTATTTCTCTAGACTGCCTTGTTCTTCTGAAGTATAGCCCAACTTTTCAAGGTATGCTGACACTTTGGCTAACATTATTATGCCCTCTCCTTTTCGTGCGTATTTTCATGCTGCTGTGCGTTGTTTTTTATATTGGCAATATTTTGTGAAGTCTGTAGCCTGCCCCTAAGCGCGGTGTTTTCATTAACTTTATTTTCTTGGAGCATGGCCCTGAATTCTTTCGGGTCGGTCGTTCCGAATTTTTCTTTCATCTCGAATAAAATATTGTTATATTTTTCCGAGTTGAACCCGAATGTTGTTTGGAGCAAGCCATAATAGCGACTAAATTCCTGCTTAATATCGTTTGCTTTAGGGTTTTGCTTTTCCGGTGCGTGTTCATTCTTTACTTGTTGTGGCATATCTTTCATTTTTTCACTTAACCTTGAAACAAAATCAGGGCTCGACAGTACAGTGTTGAAAAATACTGCTGCCATCTCACTGTCAGAAAGGACGGCTTCGGCCACATTACGTACCTCAGCTGCCGTGGCTGCTAATTTCTGCGGCTCTGCTTTTGTTCTGTTTGTTGTTTCTTTTTCAGCGGAGGGAAATTCTTTTTCGTGCGATTCACTACGTAACTCATCAACGAGCGCATCAATCTGTGCTTTCTGTTCGTTTGTAGCCGCGTCGGTATATGTAACGGTATGCCGTGTTTCACTTACGGAGGCAACCTCCTGCTGCTGCCTGTTGTTGATGGCAAAATGTTTTCCATGAGGTGTGAAAATTACTTTAAGTGCAAGCCCAATTTCTTTGAGGCGCTCCTTTAACTTTTCAAAAAAGCTTGGCAGCATGTTATTGTCTGTGTTCGAATCAATATACGCGTCCCTTAACGTGCGGTTTATCCTTTTGTTGTCGGTGGTAATAGTAACCTTGTTGTCTTTACCGATAAAGCCTGCAATATGGCCGTCTTTATCGATAATATCGTAGGCCCTGTTTGCGTCCTCGCGGTTTTCGCGGAATGCATAACCTTTATCTTTAACGAATTTTATAAATTTGCCTATACGGTCCGTTTCGCGCTGAGGAGTAATGTTGCCGTCAACAAGGCCGGAACGTGAAGCAAAGTCGCGCGCCGCCTCTGCTTTGTCTTCGGATGAATTAAGAAGTGTCAGGGTTTTATCCTTGTCCTGGCGATAAACATTGTATAAAGGCTTGCAGATACTATAATCAAATGCGGCGGTAAAAATAACGTCTTTATACTGGGAAAGTTTGAATTCTTCACCTATCGGCTCAGCACCTCTGTTTTCTGCTGCAAAATTTATTACCGGAGTTAACCGTGCCCGTTCGTTTTCATGTTCAGGCAGAAGCCTTACGGATAAGTCGCCGAGCAAAAAACCGATTGGCTCGTTACCAATCCTTAATGTGCATGGCAGCACGTCATTTCCAATGCTGCTTACCTCGTAACCAGTTTTGACAAGCATATCAAGTAAATTATTCATTCAATGTATCCTCCTTTTTTATTTCAAAAGCGGAACCGGTTCCGCTTTCTTCTGCTGTTCCTTTTCTGCCGACAAGTTCAATAAGTGCGCCGGTATCTTTATTGCCTATAGCGGTGATGATTTTATCGACCGCATATCCTTTTGCCGATAGGGCGTTCAGGCGGTTTAAATTTTCCGCATTTTCAAGTTCTTTAATTTTTTCTTTCTTGGACTTGATTTCTTCCTGTATTTTACGTATCCTTTCTTCATCACGGCTGACCGACCGTTTCAGTGATTTGATTTTTTCACTCATAACATCACTCCTTACATAAAAAATGAGAAGGCGTGAACCTTCTCAAAACAACAATATGAACTTGTAACTATTTTTTAAGATTGCATTGAATAGAACACCAACCTTTATCGTTTGGCTTTGAGATAATAAAATCGTGCTTTTTATAGAAGTGTAGTAACCGCTCTTTATGTGTACTTAAATCAAAAGGGGAGAGTGAACCTGTTATATTTACTTTTCCCCGTGCTTCGGAAAATTCTTTAAGGTAATCCATAAGTATTGAGCCATATCCACGGTTTATGTCATAGCTGTTTACGATAAAGTCGCCAATCCTTACAGTCAGCGCTTCTTCCTTTATATTTACATGCGCGCAGTGTAACGGATTTTGATTATTTGTTAACCTATAGAAATAGATTTCGCTCGCCATATAATTCCAGATAGGATTGTCCTTATACTTAACCATGAATATATCCGTATGGCTTTCATATTTGTGGAATGCCATTACGTGTGTATGCTGGTTTAAATATTCGGATAAAAAGGCCGCGAATCCATCACTTAATTGCATTGAGGAATCTTTAGCTTCCTGTTCCAGTAGCTTTTCTGTGAGCTTTAAAATTTCGGATTTGTAGTATTCTAATTCACGTTGTCTGCAATAAAACGGGTTAAAATTTCTTAATGACATACCGTTTGCCTCGCAATACTTAAAAAGTTGTGATAACATGATTTCTTTTTTCAGTATATCATTAATTTCAGTGAGTTCAAATAAAATACGTTTAAGTGTTTCTTCATAATTTCCGCCTGAGCACTTAATGCGCGTAAGCTCGCAAAAATAAAAACGGCTATCGTAATAACGGGCTAGCTGAGTTAAATCAAACACGGAAATGCGCCCTGATAAAAGAAGACGGCAGATTGTGTCTGCAAGCAAAGAATATGAATCCAATTTTCTCATCACATCCTTATTTACAAGGTTCCACATACGGCTCTTTATAAGTCATATATAAATGGAACAGATCGGCTTTTAATTCTTCATTTTTTGTATTGTTAATATCATTCTTTAGTTTTTCAAGCGCTCTGTAATGCCGTTCGGGAAAGTAACGTGTTTTTCTGAATTCAGCAACATACAGTTCGGGGAACGCTGAACGGCATCCATAGTCAAGGTCGAAAACGGTGATTTTATCCGACAAAATCAGGTTAAACAGTACTTCCTCTAAATCAGCGTTATCATTCATTCAAAAGGCCTCCTTTCACCTAAGTTATTGGACGTGAGTATTGCTTATTTTAGGTACTATTATAAGATTTAAATTTCACTCTTTAATTTAAATTAAAAAAGAGAAGGCGTAAACCTTCTCAAATTATAAATATCTGGGCCTTTAACGGCGCATTATCATTTTTCAAATAAGTCGCTGTGTGTTCCGGCACGTGCCAAAGTCAACACAAGCACATTATTTTCAATTCGGTAAATCAGCAGCCAGTCCGGCAGTATATGGCATTCGCGGAAACCGGACCAATCGCCTGAAAGCGCATGGTCTCTATTCTTTTCCTGCAAAGGCATACCCGCCGCCAGCTCTTTAACCACTGATTCCAGTAATTCGATATTTAAGCCGCGCTTAATTGCAAGTTTGTAATCCTTTCGGAATTGGGCGGTAACCTTGACCGTGTATTTTATTTTACTCATTTCTTCAAGTCTGCGAACATCTCGTCAAGGTCGGTGTAACCTTTCACTGACGGGTTTTCCGCAATCCTATCTGCCTCCATCATGGCGGCAATCGTTTCCTTGTTTGGACGCTCCAATTTAATGTCAAATGGTATACCGCCATCCCTGAGCGACTGGCGGACAAAAATGTTAAAGGCCGTGGTAAGATTCATGCCCAGTTCGCCAAACAATGCATCGGCCTGCGCTTTTAAATCAGAATCCATACGGATACTGATATTTGTTGTTTTTCCAGCCATATTATCAGCTCCTTTATATCATATTATATGCTGCTTGTACGGCAAATACAATACACAGCACGAGCAAATAACAATATTCTTAACTTTTTATGGAGACTGGAAAAACCGTATTGCTTGACGGCTTTTTATAATGACTTGGCCTTACAAATGCAATTCAGTTTACTTAAGCCTGCCGAAAGAGTAAAAATGCTCTTTCCAGTATGTCTTATTAAGCGTTGTGTACTGTATAGGGTCGCCGCAGTGTAGCATTTTGTTATTCCCTGCATATATGCCTACGTGCGTCACCGTATTTGACGTAGGGTAGGTTTTTGTAAAGAAAATCAGGTCGCCAGGTTGTGCCTCTGCCTGCGCCATCGGCGCGCACTCATCGTAAAGGCCTTGCGCTGATGTCCTTGGTGTATTCCGTACGCCGGAATGCGTAAATACCCAGCACACAAAGCCCGAACAGTCAAATGATGTTTTAGGCGTTGAACCGCCCCAGACGTACTTATATCCGAGGTATTTGTCCGCTTCTGTAAATATTTTTTTCACCTGTGGGTCGTCGTAAGCTTCTTCAGGAGTTGCAGCCTCTCCGCTTCCTGAACCCACAAACCCACCGTTTTCAGCGCCTAAACTTTCCGCTTGGCTGAGTACGCCTAACGATTCGATAATCGCCTCTTTTTTATCTTTTGAAAAATTGAACGAATCAATTTTATCGGCTGCCGTAGAAGTGTTAATTATGATAGTAACATGATGCTCCGTATAAGCGGCCGATGAGCTTGTGCCGTTAGATACGTTAACTTTGCTGTCTGACTCTTTAACCGTATATGTATTGAGTATGTTATAATAACTTTTTATTGCGGCCTTATTTTCGTCAGTCAGCGCAATATCTGTCCAATCACCGGTAACAAGTATTGCCAGGGCTTCGGGGTCTGTGTTTATAACGTCGCTTCCCTGAACAGTTACTTCTGTGTGTTCACCATTTTCGTAGTTTTCCTTAACCGAGGAAATTTTAGCAGTGAAATCGTCGTCGAGCTGTTTTACATATGCAGTTAGTTCAGGGCTGTTTTCTTTTTGGGCTCCACCGAATATGCTCCCCAATACCCCTCCGATTACAGCCAAAAGCATAACAATAGCCATAAATATTCCAAAAGCAATTAATAAGATTTTAAGAATTGCAGGATGTTTTAAAATGCTGAGTTTTTTGGCAGTACCGCCACCAGCCACAGTTTTGCGCGTGCTTTCTGCGGCTTTTCCTTTTTTTTTGAATTTTATTTTTTGTGCCTGATTTACCGGTTCCGAACTGCTCGGTTGAGGCGGGATGCTTTCAGGCTTCTGCGCAGTATTGGATGGCCGCCTATTATCGCTGTTTTTGCCAGTGGACTTAAATTGACGGGCAAGGTAAATGGTGCGTAGATTGGTTTTAACGGCCTCTACCGCAGGGTTATCACCGTTGTTATTTTCTTGACCTAATAAGCTGCTGGCGCAGTATAGCGCTAATTTTCTGAATTTTTCATTTTTAATCTGTTTTTTAAAGTCAGTTTTGGACGCCGGCAACGCGTTTAAGGCGGGTTCTGCTTTGGCGGTAATTTGTTTCATATTTTTCCCAGGACTGCTACTGGTATGGCCTTGGTTATGTATTACTCCATTGCTGTACCTTGAATTTTGTCTAAAATAAGTATGTGTATGAGAATGACAAGTGTTGCCCGGTGAATACTTAATTGTAGAATTGGTTGGTAGTTGCTGCTTATTGCGCGGTATACCTTCTTCACGACTGTAATCTTCGGCATGTAAATGTGGCGGCACGTCAACGTCATAAACGCCCTCGGACGTAGGCTTGTATTTCATCTCGTTCGCATAATCGCTTTTGACAACAAGCTCCGATTTTCCAGTGGTAAGGTTTGTCTTTACTATTCCGTTTCGAGTAAAGTTGACTATTTCCTTATCCAGCATTTTTTTCACCCTTTTGTTCCTTTACATCTGACTGGATATATTGAAACAATTTAAGCTTTTTATCAAAGATGTTGTTAAATTCAACGATATTATTACCGGCCTTAAATAGGCCTTCTCCTGGCTTGCAAAGCTGAAGCTTGTTTGTCTGCTCCTCGGACAGCCCCATTAACTGGGTAATAGAATCCAATTCGGATTTCTTTTGTCTGTACAGCATTATAAATTCCGAATTTGCAATCAGTGCCTGTCCGTCTTCACTTTTGCCGGCATCACGCACCTCCTGTGTCATACCTGTGGCGATAAGCCCGTATTTGCGCCCGCGCTTCCACGAGTTTATAAGCCAGTTTGCCGTGCTTTCATTTTTAAGGCTTTGGTGTATCTCATCGTTCCAAAGCCATGTGTTTTTGTTTAATGCCTGATTTTTTGAAATCAGGTTCCAGCAGAAGTCTTGGATAATTGTCATGCCCATAACCTGCAGCTGCTTGCCTAAATTTTTAGTGTTAAAGGAAATAAGCCTGTTGTTAATATCCACATTGGATTTGCTTGCAAAAATGTTCAGGCTGCCCTCCACATAAATTTCAAGTCCACTCGCTATATACTTTGCTTCCGGTTCGGCCTGCTCCTTTAATATTTTGAAAAAGTCTGTGAACGTAGGTATATTTTCCTCACAAGGATGTTCTTTATAATCCCGGTAGACAAGACGGACACACCGGTCTATTACAGAGCGCGCAACCGGGTCAATGCCGCCGCGGTAATTCAGCGTGACTTCAACAAGTGAAATAATGAAGTCGGATTTAAACGGGATAGGGTCCGGTTCGTCGTCTCCGCCGTAATATTCATTGATTTCAAACGGGTTAAACCGTGTCCTGGCGGAATTTGATACCTCTATTACCTGTCCCCCTAAAAGGTTAACAAGTTTTGTAAACTCACCTTCAGGGTCGATAATGATAATATCGTCGTTTGTCCTGAAAAAACATTCCCATACTTCCAGCTTCGCATCGGTGGACTTCCCCGAACCGGAAGCCCCAAAATAAAAACCGTGGGCATTTATGTATCTTTTGCGGTCCATGAAAATAATATTGTGTGACAGGTGGTTACGGCCATAGCAAAGGCCTCCGGGGTGTACAATCTCTACTACGTTAAAAGGCACAAAAACGGCGAGCGACGATGTAGTAAGCGTGCGTTTCACAAATGTATCATTCCGGCCCAACGGTAAAACAGAATCGAAGCTTTCTTCCTGCGCAAAAGTAAATGGTTTTATGCTGCAGCCGCTTTTAATGACTTTATCCTCAATTTTATTCACTATCGCATCCATACCTTCAAGCGATTTAGCCCGAACTAAAACAAGAATATTGGCAAGAAACATTTTCTCGTTGCGTGTTTGCAGGTCTTGCAGAAATTTCTCTGTATCTGCAATCGCTTTTTTTAAGTCACGCGGCGGCTTCGGAGAATTAATCCCCATATTTGCCTGCCGTGAACGGCTGTCTTCTTCTTCACGGTCAAGGCTTTTTAATCGTACATTGATTTCTTTTATCGCTTCCCGTGGGTTTTGAGGTGCTGCATTTATCGTAAGTAAAATTTTGTCGTTTATTTTTGTAATATCTGCAATAAGCTTGTCTGATAAATCCTGCGGTAAATCCGTAAGGAATAGCGTCTGTGCGTAGTAATCGCCAAGTTTGATGTAATCGTCGTGGCTTGTATCCATTGAATATGGTGCGATTAAGTCCTTATCTATGATGCCGGTCTTTGCCATGCTGCTAAATGTTATCTCCGTATCGTCATCAGGCCGATATATTTCGCGCAGCAGCGTAAGCCTTTCGATTTTATCGAGCATATGGTTTCCGCTCCCCATTTTCTGTAGAAGCTCCATTTTTTCGCTGTTAATCAGTTCAAAACGTTTTTGGGCCGCATCATAGCTGTCGTCGGCGACTGTCACAGTAATATATTTCTGCTGTATGTATGTTTGGTCTCCAAGATACCGTTTTCGCATCAATTCATTGTACTCGGTAACACATTGTTTTTGCTCAAGGGAAGCGTTGTCCGAAGCTTTAATATCAAGGTTTATATGAGACCGTGATATAGGTTTGGTGTTAATGTGGATTTGAAACTGCGTCGTTTCGTCGAATGAATTAAGAAATTTGCAGTAACTTTCAAAAATAGCATACCGTGACGAATCCTCGGTGTTAGAGTAATTTATGTCGTCAAATGCCCAGGTTGCGCTGTACTTACCGTTATCAAGATAACAAATTCCGTCATCATACATAGTCTCATAAGGGATACTACTTTGTGCCGTGCCTCTTTTGTCCCATGGAAATGATATGTTTGAAATAGCCTTTTTTCTTCTCCGTGTCTTTATCTGTTGCTTTTTCATGTGCTCGTTCATACTCCTTTTGTATGATTTCATATAGGTTTATCATTACGAATTTTCGTTTCTGAGGAAACTTGAAACGTTGCCTGAATTTATACCATATGATTTTATCGATATACTGCCCATCTCTTTTCCATATCCCGCAAAGCAGGATAGGCAGTGCGGCAAACATTGAAACTAAAGCCGCAAGCCGTGGATTTTCGGTCCTTAAAAATACCGGTATGAAAATAGGGAAGATAACCGTAAGAGCGGCAGTTCCACAAATAAGCTGCCGCTTAGTGAAATTCCCCCAGACTTTGTGCTCATAGCAATAAATATCTTCAGGAATTGGAACTATCATTTTTACCTCCTTTAAAACGTACCTAAAAGCCTCTTTGACATTGAACCCGTTTTTGCCATGACGACAACCAATACAGACGAGTAGCCGAGCATAGCAAAAACGCCCGATACAGTTGTCTGTATGGTTACGCTTTTGACAAGCATTAAATAAAGCGCTACTGAGAGCACGATAAATCCTCCCTGAAGTATGAGCGCCGCGAACATTTTTATGAAATTAATGCCTATGCTG